>SDBV01000265.1_pt1 | contig 72486 bp, 109 predicted proteins | sample 2277081 | NCBI WGS metagenome assembly SDBV01 (sample SAMN10402039, study PRJNA504765) | marine sediment metagenome | isolation source: marine sediment core GS10_PC15, 223 cmbsf | place: Arctic Ocean: Southern Knipovich Ridge | collected 2010
CGAAGCCGGCGGAGTAGGGATAGGCCGTGACGAAGGGGTCATTGTTATGGGCAACTGCTATCTCAGAACCATCGGAAGAGAATGCGGCACCAAATCCAGGACCCGCCGGTAGTGTCCCCGGATTGGAGCGCTTACTGCCGAAGCCGGCGGAGTAGGGATAGGCCGTGACGAAGGGGCCATTAATATAGGCAACTGCTATCTCAGAACCATCGGAAGAGAATGCGACAGCGCCCACATTACCCGTCGGTAGTGTCCCCGGATTGGAGCGCTTACTGCCGAAGCCGGCGGAGTAGGGATAGGCCGTGACGAAGGGTGTGGAGACGTGACCAACTGCTATCTCAAACACCGTTGCCGCCGGAGCAAACCAAAATGGATTGACTATGAAACTCATGTCCGGTTTCCGATCAAATAGACCTTAAGGCCAGCGCCAGTCACGGAGGAACCAACCTGGTCGATGTCGATGGTGATCTCGGCGTCATCGGCAAGATTGGCATCGGAGATCGCTACTGCTGAAGTCGCGGTGGTCGAGGTCTTCTCGGTAGCGTCGATGGAGAGCTTGGTTGAGAGGATCGTCGAACCACTCTCGTTGATGTCCACAATAATCGTCGCACCCGTCGGGGCCGTAGTCACGCTGGCACGTACGGTCGTCAACGTAAAGGCATAGGGCATCCGGAAGGTTGCTGTCGGCGCTCCGGTCTCAAGATCAGCGGTCTCATCGGAAAGAGCGATAACGATGGACTCGACGCCGAGTAGTGTTCGCATCGCCGCTTCGTTCCCCGGCCAGACGCACATGAGCCGCCGCGTACCCGCCGACCAGTTCACCGCTGTGTCCGAGTTCGACGAGGCGATGATCGACGCGCGCGCCAGCGTGTCCGGCGCTGCGTCGGTGATCGTGCCAACGCCGACCTCCCACCCGTTGCCGGCCGAGTCGAGGGCCAGGTAGTGACAGGTGTTGTCGTCGCCGATGCCGGCGACGAAGGTCTGATGGTTGCTCGCGGCCCCGTCGAGGTCGTAGGTGCCCGTGCCCGTGGTGGTGCTGAGTTCACGGACCCGGTTAGCGATGGTCAGGGTCATCTAGGCGATCTCCTCTATCGGCTCTAACACGACTAACTTGTTGGCCGGTTTATGCTCGTAGTTCGTGCGTACCTGCATCGTCGCCGACATAATCGTCGAGTCGGCGAAGGTCGATACGACCACATCACTCCCGACGGCTGCGTCAACGGCCTCGAATAGCTCCTCGTTGGAAGCACTCTTCTTGGCATAGAAGTAGTTGGTGGTTAAACTACCTAAGCGTCCCTCAACCGCTTCGACCGTCTCGGGAGTATGGGGAACGAGGACCAAGAACGTACCTGGACCACCGCCGCCAGCGGCATTCAGCACCGACAGGGGATCCTCGTTCGTCAGCGTTACCCGCTTGAGACCAACCCGCGTCGCGGGTAGCGTGAAGAGGATGTTCTTCATATCGTGTCCGAATCGAAGATCGTTTAACGTGGGAGGCTCCTCCGGATCGGCCGCCCGCTCACCGAAGCGCCCCGTATAGTTAAATTTGTAGTACAGCTCCGCCCCCTCGGTAGCGGTGATCGCCAGTGCGGCGTCGAAGGTCTCGGGCGAGGCCACCCAGTCGAAGCCCTTGAGCTGTCTTTTGTCCGCCGAGTTCAGTGTTTGAATGAACGAGAAGATGGCGAACAGCGTCTCGTCCTCGACGTTGACTAGGTGCTCCTTGGCCCGCTTCATGCCCGGGAAGAGTGCTACGGTGCCTCGATCACCGAACGGTTCGACGATGCGCCGAATTTTCTTCGGTACGTTCATCGCCACCGTCTTGGCGATGCCGAGCTCGCCGAACGCCACTAGCCTTCCTCCTCGTCTGCGGGCGTCTCGCCTTCAAACTCGAGCGCCGGGGTCTTGGACGTCTCGATGTAGATCGCGTCACCCTCCGGGATTGGTTTGAGGCCGTCGAGTTGCCGCTTCTCATTGACCGTGAAGACGTCAGGGAACTGGATGTCGTCCTCCACTGGCTCTCCGGCCCCCGGCTCACCCATAGCATCCTCATCGAACATCTTACTGTCCGGGCCGTTTTGCTCAACGTCGGCGAGGTACTCGTCCCGCGTCATCCCGTCGGGCAGCGCCTCGCCGGCCTTCAGGTTGTGGTACAGCACGTCGGCCCCGATGCCGCCGTTCTGCCAGGCGGCCACGAGCTGCACGATCTCTTGCCCGGACAGGCCGGCGGCGACGAAGTCCTGGTTGAGCTCGACGGTCGAGAACTCCTTGATGCCGAGCCAGAACGCAACGTAGTCCAGCACGCGCGAGAGGCCACGACCGACCGTGTCGGCGATCGACGCGAGCAGGCTGTTCTCGCCGCGGTGCCGCAGGCTGATGGCCTCGGCCGCCTCGACGCCCGCCTTTTGATCCTCGAGCAGCCGCGCGCCGAGCACGGCCATGAGCTTCTCCTTATCGTGCATCGACTCGGCCAGGCCGCTCATGCCCTCGCTCGAGACCGTGAGGACCTGCGCGGAAGCCCCCACCTCGAGCAGCCAGGCGCGACGACTGCCGACCACCAGCTCCGTCGGGGTCTCGGCCCCGTCTGAGAGCGGTGCGCCCGAGATGACGTAGACCGGCAGGCCAGTAAAGTAGAGGCCCTCCTCCCGGCTCGCACTGGTCCGGTAGTGTGAGAGGTTCACGGTGGCAACGTCGCCCAGCGGCGGAAGCTGCACGTCGGGGGTAAGGTCGATCGGGCCGAAGAACTCAAAGGGGATGAAGTCTAGCGTCTCGCCTCGACGCTTAGGAACTACGGTAGAGCGAATAATAAAGTCGTCCTTCTTGGCCCCCCTGTTCTCCTCGGTAAGCTCGAAGACTCGTTGAACATAAACGAAACGGTTCTCATCCTCCTGCGTCTGCTCTAAACTGAGCATCCGCCAGCGCTGCCGGAGCTCAAGAACGAAGGGATCGTCGTCGGTAGGAACGAGCTCGGGCTCGGCCAGGACGACTAGCGTCAGGACTGGCTGCCCGTCGATCAGGGTCGTGCGCCAGTTGATGATGTTCTCGGCGGCGTAGCCCACGACGAAGGGGTCACCCCCCGCCTCCGGCACGTCGACCAAGACGCCGTAGCGGCCCAGGGCTACGACCTCGTGAACCACCCGCTTGGCGAAGGGGATGAACGGCGTGCCGGTGGGGGTCAGGTGCTCGGCGATCGCCTCGACGGCGGCGGGAGCGTTGACGATTGGCTCCTTGCGGAAGATCGCGCCGGTCAGGCCGGTGAGCGTGCGGCCCGTGGCAGGGTAGAACAGGGTCCTGAGCAGAAAGCCGCTGTACTCCTCCTCGGTCTGCGCCTCGGGCTTTGGAAGATAGAGCTTTCCCCGGGCCTTGACCGCGTCCTCGCCGTCGACGACGTCGCGGATGCGCCGCCAGCGCGGGCTGAACCTATCGTACTCGGGGTGAGTGGTGTTGACGGGCAAGCTGATCCTCCGATCAAATCGCGACAAGTTGTCACGGTTTATGTCGTGATGGTCTACGCGCGAACGCGCACGACCCTCCTTATACCACCCTCCGACAGTCGGTTAAACACACCGGAGAGCGAGTCGACCTGATCCTTCTTCTTGCCTCGAGGGAAGGACCCGAGCTCGTTGAGCCAGGTCGCCAGCCACGGAGCGCCCTTCGGAGCTTTAACGTGCCCCAGGTCCGCGGCGGCGGAGACGGGGATCGCCCGCTCAACCTTCGAACCAGTCGGCCGGTCGGCCCTAACGATCCAGCCGACGAGCTGGCGGGCGTAGTAGCTGATCACCGTTTTGCCGGAGGACCCAGGCTCCTGCTCGATGATGATCTCGACGTTCTTGCCGTCGGCGATGGCGGTTCGGTGGAGCTTTGTTTCAACCCCGGCAGGGTTTTCTCGAAAACGCACCACGTCGATGACGTATAGGACACCACCGACGAGCTTCCCCTTCGTGCCGACGGTCCAGTCGGGGTCCTTACTTTGTTTGCTCTTCTCGGTGCCCGCCATATCCCAGTAGCGTGCCATCCTGCCCCCGGCAGGTAGATCGTCGTAGAGGGCTTCCTTTAACTTATCACAGTTGAACAGCCCGCCCCTGCGTGGGGCGGGACGCTGCTGAAGTTGCCCTGTAGCGGCGAAGCTATCCGCGCCTGAGAAGTCCTCCTCAACTTGTTTCAAGACCGCGTCGGGGAACATCTCTTCCCATAGGACCTGGCCGTCCTCCGTGCGAGGATCAGCGAGCCATAGGTTAGGGTGATCGTGCTCGTAGCGGGCGGGGAGACAGAGGTGTACCCAGTCACCCTTTTCGATTATGTGTCCTGCCAGGTCGTTCTCGGCGATCCGATGGTGAACGATAATGCGTGCGCGAGGATTACCCGGCTTGGGGCCGCCGCGGATGCCGTTTAAGCGGCTGGGCATGGTCTCGTCCCACCAAGTAAGTACGTGACCACGCTCGGCCTCACTCTCTCCTTCATCGATGTTATGGGGATCATCAATGACGATGATATCCCCACCCATGCCCGCTGCGATCCCCGTTACGCTGGTAGATAGGCGAGATCCGCCCTTATCGTTGTCGAACTTAATCACTCCGCTTTTATCGTGAGATAATTTAAATCGATCGCCCCAGCGTATCTGGTACCACGGCGACTGAATTAAGCGCCGTGTTTTTAAGCTATGATCAAGCGCCAGGTGTGCGGCATAAGATGCGTGAAAGAACCGCAGCCAGGGATATCGTGCCCAAGTATAAGCGACAAATGCGACGGACACCGAGAGCGACTTCATATGACGCGGCGGCATAGTAATTAACAGGTGGGGGATCTCCGCCTGGAGTACCGCGTCGAGGTGCTCGCAGATCGCGTCGATGTGCCAGCCGTGAGCGTATTCGCTCGGATCCATGGCTGGCCAGGCCTGCTTGATAAAGCTCGCCAGGGACGTTTCTGCCCGAACCTTCGCGGCGAGCTCGCTATCGCGCTGAACGGCGCGGAGAGCGGCGTTGTTTAGGCCGGACAGGTACGCGGGGCGGTCGGCCTTGGCCTTGCCCTTGATGATGGTCTCGGTGAGGGGGAGCATGGGGGTAGTATATATCACTTAGGGGTGTGGGGTAAAATTGTCGTATGTTTGTCGGGTAGGGCGTTGTTTTAGTTAGGAGAAGTAAGTTTATATTTATTTTCGTTTAAGGGTTTACATTTAGGTTCGGGGGTATTATATATAGGTCATGGATAACGCGACGCAGAAAGGGAGAACGAATATGACCGAGATCTTTATCGCCAACTGGAGCCACGGTTACGCAGCTGAGGCAATCAACGAGGACCACGATGCTAGCACTGACGAGCTAGCGCGCCCAGCCTTCTCCCACGTGTTCAGCGAGTGGACTAAGAAGCAGGAGGTCATCGTCAAGGCTACGGTCCAGGAGTACTTTGACGATTGTCCCTACGTAGATGATTCTGCTGTATCGATCAAGTGGACCTATCACGACGATGGTGAGGCGGACGTCGTTCACTTCCTTGGTGAGTATTTCGAGGATGTCATTAAGATCACCGTGATCAAGTTGACCGTCGACGCCGACGGGATCTTTAACCTCTGACCTCGTAGGAGCGCCCGCGCGGCGGACGCTTCCATGAGACCAGAAATAACCCAAGAAAAGGAGCACGATCATGACCACCATCTTCATCGCCAACTGGAGCTATGGTGACGCGGCCGACGCACTTAATGACGATCGGGACGTCAGCGTTGACGACCTGGCTCGACCGGCCTTCTCCCATGTCTTCACCGAGTGGACCAAGAAACAAGAGGCTACCGTCAAGGCTGCCGTGCAGGAGTACATCGACGAGTGCCCCCTACGGGAACCCGGGCCGATCGAGTGGACCTATCATGGTAGCAACGAAGCTGATGTTATTCACTTCCTTGGCCTCCACCCCGACTGGGGGGAGGAAACCCTCAAAATCACAGTGATTAAGTTGACCGCCGACGAGCACGGCAACTTTACCTACATATAGGAACACAGATCATGACTACCTTCATCCTCTGGCTCGCCATCGTCACGGCCAACGGCACGGTCATGTTCGTCAGTCGCGACTTCGAGCCAAACCCCGATTACTCCATTGCCGCCGAGGCCTGCGTCGCCAAGGCAGTAGACGTTCAAGCGGTCTTCGACCAGCTCGGCGCGTTCGTCGAGGTCTGGTGCGAGGCCGAGACCCGGACGTAGAAGCGCCCAAGAGAAGGAGAACTACGATGTCCCTAAAAACCTTTACCACCATCGAGCTTGGAGAGTACGCCAATATGATAGCCAAGACCGAGCGTGAGAAATGCGGTAAGATCGCTAGTCATTTTACGAAGGGGCCGGATGCGTCGATTTATCCGGGAATAAAATTTGCTAACATGAATCGGTCTGCTCAAATTGCGTCACATACGACCGCGCAGTTGATCGCTCTAGCGATCCGTAATCATCTATAAAGGAGAACCCCAATGCCCTACCCCATCGACCATGACGTCCCCATGCCCCCGACCCGCCAGGGTCGCCACGAGCGCCGAGCGAAGTACCCCTGGGCTAACATGGCTGTGGGCGACTCGTTCTTCGTCTCTTGCTCCTCCGGTGCGACGAGCCTCACCCGGGACCGCCTGGCGAACGCCGCGGTCCGCTACGGGAAGCGACACGCGATGACGTTCTCCGTGCGCGAGGACTTCGACGACAAGGCCAATCCGGGCGTCCGGGTCTGGCGGACTGCTTAGCGGTGAAAGGAAGGACTATAATGCCCTATTATCCCATCGACCGCGACGTGCCGCTGCTAGTAATGATAAATCAAGAGGAGTGGAAATGGAAGTATCCCTGGGCTAACATGGCCGTAGGCGACTCGTTCTTCGTTCCTGCGGCGGGAGACGAACAGCTATCCAGGACCGGGGAACGCATAGCACGTGCTGGAATGAAATACGCTGCTCTAACTCACCACAAAGGAATAGAGTTCTCTACACGGCCCGAGCTTCGCCCCCTAAAAGAGCTAGATCGAAATGATTTTACGTCTGACCAGGCGTATCATGATGCCGAATTTTTGGTGCTTGAGAACGATCCCTGTGACTACATCGGCGTCCGCGTCTGGCGGACGGCCTAACGCCCGGCCGCCAGCGCGTCGTAGTAGAAGCGATGCAGAAACCCGAGCGGAACTTTGCCGCACTCCTCGAGCGCAGCAATCCTCTCTCGATTCTGCCACAGCCACAGCGCGCGGCCCGAGCGCCCGTTCCCGTCGGTGAAGGGGTGAAGGCACTCGTAGCGGTAATGGGTCTCGTGGGGATCGCTGCTCCTGATCTCATCATCGTGGCAAACACCCCTAAGCAATTCCTCCAGCGCCGCCTCAATCTCCGGTCCCCCACGCGGCGCGATATACCCACCAACCCGCACGTCCATCCCCACTCGACGCCGCAGCCGTGCCCCCGGCTGGATCAGTGCAACGAACATCTCCAGGTCCGCGGCGGTGAGCGCCGGCTTCTCGAGCAGCTGCTCGTGGGCGTGGATCTCCTGGGTCGACGGCGGCCGATAAATGCCCTCGATCGCGTTGCTCTCGGCGATAAACTTAAGGAGGTACTCTCGGGAGATCGTCACGGCACCGTCCTCCCTTTTAAACCAATCATAAATTCACGCAGGTCCTCCCATAGAACAGCATCCCATAACTTCATCTGCTGGCCCAAAGGGGAAACGGGCATAACCGGCAGTGCACGGCACTCAGCCATGTAGAGCGCCATCGCCGCATCGCTTAGTTGAGTAAATCTCATCGATCGTTCCTCTCCATTATCTGGTCAGGTGGCCGGATTCGAACCGGCGACCTCCTGATTCCAAGTCAGGCGCGCTGACCCGACTGCGCCACACCCTGATGTCCATTATAGTCCGCGAGGCCGGTGAGGATCAAAATCTAAATTCACTTCTCTACAAGTCAATATTCGACCAGTTCTAGTATCTAACCATTCTCGTTGGATACTAACGATGCTAGTAATCTCTATACAATCCTCCGGCAGATCGGCGCGACGTTCTAGGACGACAACCCTATTCATTGCGCCACGCCCTGTTTATCCAATCGAGGCAACCGCCATTCCCCCCCGACCACGTTCAACAGGCTACCCTTCCCGTTGGCGTAGATCACATAGTGCGTCTGAAGCCACGAGCTCGGCCCCTCGACGCTCCAATCCCGGGTAAGGTAAGAGCTGGTGCCGATGCGGCGCGCGCCCTCGTAGATCTCCGGCGAGTGCCCGTGGCCCGTAACTGACTTCGTGCCGATGCGAGCGAAGGCTCGCACGCTGCCTCGAGCGCCGTTGACGCCAACGTGCCCGTGCATACCGAGCTCGTATCCCTTGATCATATAGCTCTCGCCCGGCTTAAGAAACCGCGCGGTAGAGCTCATCAGCTGCCGCGCCCAGTAGTGGAAGGCGTCGACGGTCTCGACTCCACGCTCGGGGGTTAGCTTAGCCGCTTGGATCATTGCCAGCGCCGTCTCAAGGTAGAACTCCGCGTTCTCTGGGTCGCCTCGCCAGTCGGTCTCCCGTACCCACTTCCCTAACGCGGCGGGGTGGTTCGACGGCACGAAGACATTCTCGACGCCCTCGGGGGAGTGCTCATCGACGAAGCTACAAGCTCGCTCGACCTCTGCACGAACGTTTCCTCGGTGTGCTTGGTGAACCGCTGCCGCGATAATAGGATTACCCCGATGATGATGACTACGACTATGGAAGTCAAGAAGATCGTGCCAGACAAGTTTCTCGGGACGTAACACGGCGGCCATCGAGCCTGGGTTGGTGAACGTCGCGCGGACTACGGCGGGATCGACGAAATCAACGTGGGTGTCGCCCATGACGAGGGCCGCGGCCAGCGGCGCGGGCTCGACGCCGCGCTGGCTTACGGCGAGATCCAGGTCGATGAATTCGCCGCGCGTCGTGGTGTTGAGCTGCCGCAGGTGGAAGGCGTCGCCGTCTAGCTCGACGACTACGGCCCCGAAGGTATGATGGAACTCCCCCTTCTTCCCCGTCTTCGTGTCGGTGTAGTTGGGCTTGGTCACCGAACCGGTTGTCGTTAGGATCTTCGGCAGCTTGTGCTGCGGCGTCGCCACGGTCTTGAGCTGGACCTTGGGGTGACCGATGATCGCGGAGCGGTGGTGCGTGATAGCCTCGAGGCCCTCGAGCGGATTGACCGCCGCCGATTGAACCTTGATGTCGCCGAGGATAGTCAGGCTATTACCGAGATCGAAGCGGCTGTCGTAGAGGTAGGGCACGACCTCCTTAGCCCACCACTCATCGTGCTCCTGGTTTTTTGTCCACTGGCTGGTAGGATTGCGATAACGGTTGGGGATAACGATCAGCTTAGCGCCGACGTGCTCGCAGTAGACGAGGAGGGCCTTCCACCAAGGCTTGAAGACTGGCGTTGCATTCTGCGCGGTCGTGACGACGTAGCGGGAGGCCTCGGGGAGGGGGGAGTCGAACTTTAGGTTGGGGGTTTCAGATGGGAATGAAGTTACACGGAGACATTTCTTACATTTCCACTGTTGCTTGCTGGTTCCACTACGGCCCGCACGTTTGAATTTCTCTGATCCACACTCCGGGCAAGGCTTCGGGGGGAGAGGCCTTGGCGGGGGAAATGACGTACATCTTGAACATTTTTTACATAGCCATTTTTGCTTGCCCAATTTAGTATGACCGAATCGCCTAACTTCATTCGATCCACACTTCGGACAAGGCTCCGGTGAAATATGAACCGGGCGGGGCGGGGGAAACGACGTATATCTTGAACATTTTTTACATAGCCATACTCGCCGTGGTTTTTTTTGTTGAGAATACCCTTTTAATACTAACTCCTCCCCCCCACACTTCGGACAAGGCCCCGGCGGCGTCGGTTTTGCGTCCTTCGATTTAGCAGGTGTTGGTTCTACGTCTTTCGGCACCGGTTTCGCGTCCTTCGGTTGGGTGACGTCACTTGCCATCACACGTTCTCCCGTCGTTCAAGGAGCCTCTATTATACCCCAAAACGGCGCTATAGCGAAATATATTTTAATGGTTGAGAAACACGAAATGCCCAGACAAAAACGAGCCTTTAATGTGGCTAGTGGCCAAGCGCCAACCCCGGACCCTTCGGCCACGCGCTACGCGGGTACTTTGGTCTCGAGGAATACCTTGCCGGTCGACTCAAAAGTTCGGGCGAGCTTCACTCCACGCTGGACAGACTCCACCGCTGTGGCCTTCGGTCGCCCGTGGGCGGCCTGATTCCTGAACTTCTTCGCGTCCTCATCCGTGAGGATGACACGCCCAAAGGAATCCGACTTGATGCTCACTGTAGAACCCTCCGCAAAGAATGGGCTAGAATGTTGCCCGAAGATCAAACTTCATTTGGATCCCATGCCCGCGTTTCACGAAGATCACAGCGATCACAGCGCCAGCCGGTCACCATAGCATGACCAATGCTACTATCCCTAGCCCAATAAAAGAGACGCCGGCGGTGGCCGAAGATCTTACAAAGCAGCTTCATCTCAAGGCTCCTTATAGACTGGGTAAGTGAGTCTGTCGGTCCAACCTTTACGTGGATCCGCTAAGTTGTTGGCCTTACAAAATTCGCCAGTTGGGGATTTTCGACTGCCTCCAAAAACTGTTTCTCAGCGTCCGATTTATTTTTCATTTATTAAGCGACCTCCTGCGCAAGGTTCCCGTTAAACAAGAAACACGACAAGCCCATGTGTTTATCGCCGAGGGCCTCTATGGCCTTGAGGCAAGCGAGCGCAATAGCCTTCTCCAACTCAGCGTCCATCATATTGTCTCTTTTCATCTACATGTCCCTTATACCTAACATATTCCCCGATTATGTTCCCTATATTTAACCTACCGACTGATCGGCAGCCCCAGGAACCCCATCACGATCAGCCCAAGGGCAAGCGCCGTGCCGAGGAACCACTTACCGAAGTTCAACCCGCCACGCCACTCGGACGTGGTAGACTCGATCGCGCCGACACGCTCGGCGAGGCCAGCGGTCACCTCGGTATTCGCATCGACCTTCTCCCCCACGACACCGAGGGCATCGTGGACGCGATCGATGGCCATCATGAGATCGACCTGCGAGACGCGACGCTCGGGCTGAGGCTGAGGTAAAAGCTGCTCTAAAGGATTAGTGGGCACGCGCTATCATCTCCTACATCTACAGGAACGATATCGGATCCTTCTTTGACGTCGGTGTCAATGATATCCAATCCTTTCCATTCCCCACTGCGCAGGTTATACCTTTTCCGTCCGTCATGGTAAATGTCCAAGTCGAACTGTCTGGTGACAACCAAAGCTCAAATACGATCTGATCATCGTGGATTATACCAAGACCGACCGGCGCCTCGTCGAACGCCTGGAGCTGAGCCTGAGCCGTAGCCCGATCAACGCACTTAATGTTGAGCGTCGCGGGAAAGACTGGCCCCGCCTTAACCGGCGACACAAGCGAAAGGAAGCTAACGACGATCGCTGCTCCCAGCGTGGTTAAGATCGTTCTCATGGTCGTTCCTCCTTAAGGTTCGTTAAGTCCCAAAGTTGACGTCTTAAATCCCGAAAGATTGCTTAGAATACCAAGACTGACTTCTTAGATCATAATTTGTCCAATAGCGCCGATCGTTGTTTGGTTCTACCCCGTTGAGCAGGAGCTGAACGTCGGACAATGCTTGACAATAACCACCCGCGTAACCCTCGGATGCTAGTACTCCCGCTACGCCGTGAGGATTGGACGTTGCAGAGGCAGAGATCTCCTGTCTTACCCGTCTCAGTGCAGATTTGATACGTCGTTTAATCCCCTTTGCCATAACATTCTCCTAATTGTCGATCAGCCCATCGATATAGCTCTGAATCCGATGATCCTCGTAGCGACCACCCTCGCCCGGCACGGCGATTAGCTCCCCGACGTGCCGCAAGCCCCAGATGGGCCAGGGGTGAGACGGGACCGTGTCGTCACCGCAGACGAAACGCTTTACGACGACCCGGCCGAGCCAGTCGGCGGCGGTCGCCCAGGACACGCAGCGCGGCGAGCCGAAGGTAGTCAAACTGGTGATCGCGTAGTTGTTCCGACGGAGGATCGCCACGGCTTCGGTAGCCTCCCCACCACCCTTCGAGTGCCCCGTGAGGTGGACGCGCTTGCCGGCGGCGAGCTGCCGGCGTACCTCGGCCTCCAGCTGCGGGTAAACCTCCCTAACGCCGGCGAGGAAGCCCGCGTGGACCCGACCGATAGCTGGGTCTACGATCGTCGGGCCAGGATGCCGCCAGTTAGTCAGAAGCCAAAGAAGGAAGGAGTCGGGCGCGCTCGGCGGCACGCCGATGTCCGTAAGGACGTCGCCATAATCTTCAGTACCCCGGAACGCGAACACCACGTCGTGCTTTCCAACCTCGCGCACGAGTACCTCGACGCCGCCCGCCTCGAACGTGCTGTGCGCGTAGGCGAGCTGGCAGGCGATGGCGAGGGTGAGGGGGTGGAGCATATAATCCACCGTGATCCTATCCGCCGGGGTTCATTATACGGCCCCCGTTCCGTCATCAATCACGACGGGGATATAGGCGACGACCCAGTCGGGGCCGAGCTTAAGGGTATCACTACCGCCGATATCAAAAAGCCCTTCAACAATAATCCAGTTCTCAGGATCGATCCAACCCTTGCTGTCCGAGAACGGGCCAAACACCTCCCCAACGAGCCGCGTAAGCCGGGCCTTGTTTCGCTTCACCCGACCATCAACCGCGGCCCAGGCCTCGTCGAGCGTCACGGTGCCAACCCGGACGGCGGCCAACAGCTCTTGCACGTCGAGCAGCATCGCCGCACCCTTAGCTCCCTGGCTCAGTGACTTGAGCGCGTCGCCGAGGCCGAAGGACGTGAGGCGAGCGAGGACCTGGCTCTTGACCCGGTCGCCGGCCGCGATCACGATGATCCGCTTGGCGTCGAACAGGTCCGCGTGTGACCAGACGGCGTCCGCCGTTCGGATCTGGTTGATCGCTCGCTCGAGCTGGCTGATGAACACGTAAACCTGGCCGGCGTCCTGAGCGTCTTCGCGGTAGACCCGATCGGTCGCCATCTCCGCCGCAATGGCGACGAGCGCGCCGGCGCGCAGGGCGCGCTGCTCGACGGTATCGACGATGACCGAGTCCTCGGCGGCGTCTAGCTGAGCGATGGTTGGGCCAGCGCAGGCCGCGAGTAAGAACGCAACGACGGCCACGAAACCAACGAGGGTCACCGTGGCGCGGTATTCGTATAAGCGATTCATAACCATAGCAATCATCTCCTCTGTTTCCTCAACTAGCCCCACCGTCGCTCGAGCGTTGCCGAAGGGCATCCAATTTATCAAGCCACCCCCCCCCCACCACCCGGGCGAAGGGCTCGAGCAACATAGCTCGGCTGCGCGGCCGCGCCGCACAGCGACGAGCAGTAGGCCGGGCCGAGGGAACCTCGATCGCGGCGAAGAAACCTGCGGCCACAGTTGGCACACCGCACCTTGGGGAAGGGGATGACCTGGCAGTGATGCCCGTCGGTGGTGGTTACGGCGATCATGGTGCCATCCTCTTAACCCTCCTTATGGGATATATTTGCATTGATGAATGTAGCGAATAACTTAGCGGCCTGCTCGCTCATCAAGGCCAACACATGATTGTCAAACGTTACGTGAAATTGTTGTGGTCCCCACTCATTGGTTTCCGGATCGCGGACGCGATACACGGCCATCTTTAGAGCTCCAGCAATTATCACAGCTTCCCGCTGAATCCGATCCTTTTTATCGTACATATTCTCCATCATAACGCTCCTTCAAACTTGGTAGCGAGACCCAGATTCGAACTGGGGTCACGCGGGATATGAACCCACTGCTGGAACCGCTTCAGTCTACCCCGCAAAAAACTTTTATCGCCCTAGCCGTATCGAACGGCTTCCACCATAACTACTGCCAGTCAGTTCTAGCTCCCTCTAGGGTATTCGATAGTTTCGCGGACGAAACCATCGATAGTAACCTCTAGTGACGCATTCCACGCTCGGGCGATTACAATGATTATACCCCATCCTACCGAAAAGGTATACCCCCCACGTGCGCCAATCCTAATCGGGAACATCATACCCCAACTTACTCGACGGATATACCCACGAAACATGCGCCCGCCACGACGCGACGAACTCATCGACCGTCCCCGCGCCGAGCTCGGTGTTCCAGTGAGCCTTCCAGTACCGGCCCAGGGCGATAACGTACTCCAGATTGCTCGAATTATCGACCTGAACGTTCTGAAGAGCGTCAGCGACGACACTAAGATGCCTGCCCCCCTCGAAATCCTCGAGCCTCGGCAGCGGCTCCGGGATCATCCACAACCGCAACCGCGCCACGGCCGTGGCGAAGCGTAGGTCGCAGATGAGCTTCAGGCGCAGGTCACGCAGGTCGAGGTTCGCCCAGTCGACGCTGGAGCTACGCAACGGCCAGGCAGCACTCTCAAGGCGAGCGCGTAGATCGGGGCGCGTATCGAGGTAGCGCACGACCACATCCGCAGCGACCCACGGCTCTAGCTGGTAGGGACTGACGGCCGGGCCTCGTGGTGACTGACGTAGGTGCCGGAACCCCCCACTCTCGTGCGCCGCGATCCCGACGAGCAGGTCCTCGGCCTCGCGAGACCACATCCCCAGGTCGTGAATAGTCGGCGCGACGATCTCCTCACGGAAGTCGTCTACGAACTGGCGGGCTTTGGCCATTGGGCTCCCTCGATCTCGACGTTGGCGTACAGGTAATCCAGCGTCCGCTCAAGCTCGAACGACGGACAGAGACTGACCACGAAGGCGTTAGCCCCGTGGGGTCCGTGACGCGACGCGCCGAGCAGACCCGAAGGGTAGCGCGGAAGGAGGTCCTCGGCGATGGTCCTTACCTCGGAGGTAGCCCGAGCAAGCAGAAAATGAAGCTCGACGAGCGAGTCGGCAAACTCACTGACCTCCGCGACGAGCTGAACGCGAGGATCGATCGGAGCGCTTGGGGCCGCGTCCGCTAGGACGGTCACGGAGCGTCCTCGGGGATTGGTTCCCAACAGACGACGCAGTGCGGCTCACCCTCGAGGTACACAACGCCCACGCGCCGGCCGCAGCTCGGGCAGATGTCCTCGGGGAGAGGCTCGCGACGCTCGGCCCACCGCGATGACTCGACGGAGCTCGTGCGAGCTCTCAGCGGCGCGACGGTGGGGTTACGCCCCGCCACCGCCGACCTCCTCGAACTCGGCCTCGACGACCCGGGGGGAGCCGTCGTCGATAAAATCTAGGTTCTTCAGGACCTCGGCCTCGATCTCCTCGCGCTGAGCGGTGGTGAGCTCGACGTCAAGCTCGATCGGACCGCCACCAGGGCCGCTGTGTTCGTGGCGTTCAACGAACATCTTGAGGTACTTGCCCAACATCTCCAGGGCCTGGGTCTTCGGGTATAGCCTCAGCTTGGTCTTCTTGACCTCGCGAGCGTTCTCGCCCTTTCCCTCCATGTAGGTGTCGATCGTGATCTCTTGGATGGCGCGAGTTGCGCCGCGGGGGAGACCCGAGAAATCGTGGTGGAAGTTACCGTCAGCATCGAACCGCAGGTAGTCACCTATGTCGGCGAAGGCCATAATTGCGATCTCGTGGAGGACGCGATCGACGTTCACCCGCGTATCACGAAGACGGTCGTCCATCTCTTCACGCAGTGCGGACTGGATTGTATCCCGCTTTAACAAACGGTTAGCCTGGACGTGCGCGCCCTTCGGTGGAAAGCCCGCCTCGATCGCAGCGCGTTGGATCTTGAATGAGTCGCAATATGCCACGACGAACGCGAGCTCACGGGGCTCAAGCGCGTCGCGCGCTACGCGTTTCACGCGGGGAGGTAGCTTGGCGGGGAGCTCGGCCATACCCCCACAATATATCCCAGGAGAGGGGAGGGTAAACTTGGAACCAGGACCCGCTTTTATCCCTTATAAAACAACACCTTACCCCCGAGGTAGGGTAGGTCTGCAGAAGGTCTGTAGCATTTTTGTCAATAAAAACAACGTACTATAGACCTACCTAACCTATACTACCTAATATATATATATATATAAATAAATAGGGGTAACCCGCCAAGGTCTGTAGTTTTCCACGGTTTTCTCTCGGGCTGAAGGTAGGTAGGGTAGGTAGGGTAGGTCTGAAGTACTTTAGAATCGCGTTGTTTTCATTGGATAAAAGCATATAGACCTTCCGAATCAAGGTCTGCAGAAGGTCTGAAGTTCCGACCTCGTCCTCTTCCCGGGAAGCTGGAGCGCTCGGCGGGACTCGAACCCACAACCTCGAGATTCGAAATCTCGCGCTCTAGCCCGTTGAGCTACGAGCGCTTTCGATTTCCAAAGCTATCCGCGCAAGGCAAGGCACTCCCTGAGCCACTGAAGTTCTTCAAGGGGGAACTGAATCGAGTCGAGGTGGTGTGCAAACTCGATATAGTTATGCCCGTCGAAGCGGACGGCGCTGTAGTGTTCTTTAAAGGCTATCTTTGTCATCATCTCCTCACTCCTTCGCCTCTTGCCGCTCTGCTATCGGCCCGTGAAGCACTGCGCTCCACCAGTCCCGATAGTCCTGATCGGAGAGATCGCCCCCGTATTCGTCGCGGATAGAACCAGCGTCCTCCAGCATCTTATCGGTGATCTCGTGCGGAACGATGACGAACCCCGCTGCGTGCAGGCCCTCGACGATCGCGTTCGAGATAACCTGGTGCGAGGAGCTCGAGAGGTCGACGAGCGCGTCGTTCATGGCCGCCCACGCTTTTCTGTTCATGGCTTAGTGTTCCTATCTGATAATCGAAATGTTGACCTTGACGGCTCTATCACCCCTTCGTTTGAGAACGTGCCACGCCGCCTTCTGGGCCTCATCAAGTTTGCCGCCGACCACCCATTTAGATGTATCCCCTAACTGATGAGTGTGTTCTGCAATAGCGTCGCATCGCCGTAACCACCATCCAGTATAAATGCCGCGAGGGTGTGCGATGGCCCAGCCGGTTTCCCGGGGATTCATTTCAAACACTCCTTAGTAACGATGACGAGTCTCACCGAGGGTTACGCAGTCCGTTGAGGAGGGGGAGGGGTCGTCATTCATCATGATCTCCCCCGGGTGCGTGTTAATCCACTCGCTCCCGCGCTCGGTGCTCCACCGCGGCTCGCCGATGATCATCCGATACTCCACGGGAATCCCCGCTTTCTTCGCCGCCACGATCCCGTAGTTCATCCCGGCGTTGACGCCTCGGTCGACGTAGACGACGGTAGCCTCGGCCACGGCGCGCCAGGCCAGGCCGGCGTCGATCCCCCACTGCCGCTCCTCGGACACGTAGTCGCGGAGGATCCCGGGCTGGGTGTACAGTAGGTGCGACGCGATCGGGGCCTCGCCATGCTCTAGGGCGCCCCGGACGCAGCGCCGCGCGAAGCGGACGTTGGCCGCGAGCTCAAGTCGGGACCAAGGTCATCGCCGCCAGTAGCTTACCTCTAGGCTAGCCGCGTAGGGGCTCTCGACGACGACGAGTCTCATACCGTTTTTCATGTCGCGTCCATTCTATAACGTTTTTTCATGGAAAGTAACTGTTTTTCACGACGACCGCCTGATAATAGGGGTAATACACCAGTCTGGGTATCGGAACCCGACTGCCCGATCATTGGGCGTCCGCGTAACGACATATTTCGGTGAGCGAAGCACTGGCGTCACCATCGGCCGTGTTTGCTCTACTTCGATCACGTACTTTCCGCCGACCGATACTCGATAGGTTCGACCGTTCAGCTCGATGAGGTCCCCGTGTTCGATTCGGCTCTCGCCACCGGGGACGAGGAAGAAGTTTCGGTTGGCGAATCCGTCGGGGCTAACCCAGACGGATTCAGCCTCGATCGGAGTTGGCCGAGCCACGACCGGCATGAGCGAGGCCGCGCGTACGATCGCTGGAGCGGCCAGCAGGTTGATGCCGCCGATCAGCACTGAGCGGCGGGTTATCAATTTAATCATCTTAAGATCTCCTCTTCCTACTCCAAGGCCGCAGTCGCGAACGCCGCGGCCTTAGCTCTCTTCGTTATTATTACTAATTGTTCAATTGTTATGGGCTCGCGCCAAAAGTCATCAGAAATCTGCGCCCGTGAATCGGAGTACATCTCTCCATACCCCGCTCTTCTCCCCGCTGATAAGAGGTGCCGTGCGGCCCAGCCCAGTCCCAGTCGAAGTTCTGGGCGTGGTAGTGGCAGCGCTTCTGCGTTACGACCACGCTCTGGCCGAAGAGCTCTACGAATCGCTGAACCTGATCGTGGCAAGTACCGTACTGTCTTAGCTTCGCTGCCGTGATTCTTATCGCTCGTCATCCCCCGCCGGTTTAACCAATCGACCAGGCACCCATCGCGCCCCGAGCAGCACGTCCTTCCGGGCCTCCTCGATCCACTCCGACTTGCGGCAGAGGCGGAGGAACACCTGGGTCACGACCTCGTCCGCGGTGCCGCGCTCGTCGAGGAGGTTAAACGCCGCTGGCTGGATCGTGGGTGGGAGGTCCCGCTTTACCTGGTCGGCGAAGGCTCGTCGATCGATTGGCCCGCCAGGCTGGATCGGGGGGTGCTTCGCGACCACCCACCTGATCTGCCACACCCAGTGGGAGACGGTGCGGCGCACGCATTGCCCATAATGTCTTAGTCGCTTCGCGTCCGCCAGCGGCAGCAGCTCGAGGAGCTCTCGCTCCTCGTCGCGGAGCACGAGCTCGAGGACGAGCCGCTCGCGGCTCGTCGCGTCTAGGGCGCGGTGAAGGCGTAGGTACCGATCGGTCTTGATCTTGTAGCGCTCGCCGTCGTCGAAGAGGACGACCCAGCCCTCGATCTCCCGCTCGTCTGCCCGCAGGACGACGGGGTCGGAGGTGAAGTCGTCGCAGGGTAGCTCGCAGCTCTGGCTGATGAGGGGGACGTCTAATTTTGTCGCCCACCACATCAACTGATCTCGTGGTGCGTATTCCCCCGTTATCATATCACGTGCGGCTAGCAGGACCAGACGATGTGTGTCATAGCGCACCACGATCTGGTTCGTTGGGCCGATGTACTCTAATGTCGGCGTAAAGTTTATAGTCGCTAGCTCGTCGAACAGCTTTAAGTGTCCGAGAGTAAGGTATTTCTCAGCCGCCCTCGCCACGGCGGTCAGGCCCTTGCGCGTGGTCAGCCGCCACCCGACCCGGCCCCCCACTGGATTGACCATGCTCCCGTCGAGCTTCTCGACGAGGTGATGCGGGCGCGTCCAGTCGATGTCCTCGGGCAGCGAGCCGGGCCGCTCGCCAACGTTGAAGAACTTGTGGAGCGGCCGCGCGGCGATCTTCCCGTCGGGATAGAACTTGATCCCCCGGCACTCGCGACGGATCGGATCGTCGAAGCTATCGGGGAGGACGTAGACGTAGTCGATCAAGGTCAGGTAGGGGGTGCGCTTTACGATGAACTCGTCGCGGCCAACGAGCGCCGGGAGGACGTCGTCGAGGCAGCGGATGGTGGGGTAGGTCATGTGGTCATTTTCCTCTTGTTTGTGCGATCAGCGCCTGCTGTATCTCGGCCCCGGATCTCGGCCAGGGATAGATATCCATGATCCGTGCAAGCTCATCGTCGCTTATGTGAAATCGTTGACAGAGACGCTGGCCGGTCTCGCGGTCCAGGGGGGCAAAGTGCTCATGAAGGTCCACTCGTCCGGGGCGGATTAGTGCCGGATCGAGCTTGTCGGGATAATTGGTCGTCATCACCAGTAGTCGTCCATCAGGAGCCACAACCCCATCGACCACATTCAGGAGAGCGGACAGGGTAACCCCACTACCCTCTTCCTTATTATCAGCCCGCTGCTGATCCTTCTTATTCCCTTCCCCACCACCGCTCTTCTTTCGACGCTGTTTCGACGCACTGGTCACGTCCACGTCTTCAATAAGAAGGATGGCTTCGGCCGGCACATCAAGAAACGCGCTAAGTAGCTTGTCATCGTCATCTACGGATCCCAGGTTGAGCACATAGAGCGGCCGCTTAAAGACCGTAGCCATTGCCAAAACGAGGGAGGTCTTGCCTGTCCCCGTAGAGCCGGAGAACAGATAACCCCGACGATAGGGTACACCATGATCGCGGTACCACGCGGCCGCAGAGAAGAAACGGTCTGCGTCGACGATAATCCTCTCTATTTGACCCGACGGCATGATCACTGATTCGAGGGGCCGAGGGTCCTTGTACCCAATCTGCTGCCACCATCCTCCGGTGAAGACTTTGACAACTACCCCGGCCCGTGTGACCCGTAGGGCCTCGGCCTCACGGATAATCTCGCGCATAAACTCTTGGCGTCGCCCGAATGTGCGAAGCAGCAGTTTCTCTCGGAGAAACGCTCCTCGAGACTGGTCGGTGTCGATTTCGTGTTGAATGGTTACTAGTCGGTATTGGTACCAGAACCAATGGAACCCCTCGCCGGGGAGAAGGGTCCAGTTAAGGTCATTATCACGGTTGGTCGATGACAGCGTAAGTCGTCGAGCGCGTCGCGCGTAGGGCTGATGAGCCAGCCACAGACTGAGCCATTGAAATGTCTCGTCGGTGTTGTATACTTGAAGCTCAACTGTGAATTGGCGTCGAATCATAAACAAAAGGGTCTGAGGCACGCTACGCAGCGCGAAAATTAACGAGCCAACCAGAGACGCACCAACCAGACCGGCGAACATCTCGTTCTCAGTGGCATAGCCCATAAACTGGGTCCAAAGATCGATCTGGGCTGTCATAGGATCGGCCCCGTCGAGGTCGTACCGCTCGATCCCCGCCCGAATATCCGGATCAACGCGGCGGAGATCACCACGCCCAGCGCGCCCACGACGAGTGGGAAGTGCGCCTCGGGGATCACTGGCAACCACCCGAGCCAGTCAGTCGGGACGATCGCGAGGAGGTACGCGAGCGCGCCGCCCACGCTACCGTTGGCTACTATCGTGTTGGATTTCATGGCGCTAGTTCCTTCTTGAAGTGGGCAATGAACGTATCAAGACACTCGAGGCGGTTGGCGAGTTGGTCGCCGTGAACGGCGACGAGGTTGATGAGGTTCGTACCGTGCTCGAACGTGATTCCTTTATGCTCCCGCTCGTACCTCGCTGCGGTTCGAAGCATACCATGGATTTTGGCGGGCGTCATCTTCTTGATTTGTTCTCTAGTAAGCTCCTCCATCATCCCTCTCCCTTCTTAGTGGGTATCTCGCGACTAGCAAGTATGACTTCACGGTCATACTTCTGCAACATTCGCCCTTGCTCTTCGCGGGCGATTTGGATTATCCGCTCAGCGGCTTTTTCTGATTCGGGGCAGTAGACCAACCCACCTTCAAGAAGCGCAACAACCCCTGCGAACGCATTCAACGTTGAGTATGCCCTCGCAGCTTCTACGATATGGTTCTCTTTCATGACTCGTCCTTTCTTCGATTAAACGCGGCCTCGGTAACCCGCCGCCAGCGCTTCGGGTCCGGCTCGCCCTCTAGGAACACCCGACGATTACGGCAGGCGATCATCGCGGCGCAATCGATGAGCATGTGGCACACTACCACGTTCGCCTGCGATCGAGTCAGTCCCTCTGCGTGGGCGGCCTCACTCAGGTTCGCGCAGAACGACGAGAGCTCCGCGTTAAACGGCTCGAAGAGCCTCTCCGCTACCTCTTTTGGGGGCGTGAAGTCGTCGTCGCTCTCGGTCACCATGACCCGAAGTCCTTCTCCTTGATCTTCGCGATGATCCGCTCGCCCCCTCGGGTCTGAAGCTCCGTCGCAGGTCGGCCCACGAGGCCCTCGGCGGAGAAGTTTCCCCAGGCGGAGTCGAACCCGCTTCGAACGTATTTGACAGCCTCCCCCAGCGTCCCAAGACTCACGAGGGGTGCCACGTCGAGACCGAGCTTCGCACCGATCTCGTCGACAGCCTCGCGGCGTAGCCACCAGTGCCCGACGCAAACGTCGAACAGGACGAAGCCAACGTCGTCGCGATACTTCCCCCCGCTCTGGATCTTCGGGCCATAGCCCTCGCCGTAGAGGCACGCGCCATCGGGGAAGGTATTGAACAGCAGTACGCCCCGCTCGCCGCCGTGGAAGAGCTTCCCAAGCGCGCTGATCAGGGCCGGGGGCATTTGCGTCCTGTCGGTCTTGCCGGCGAAGGTCGTGGCGGCGTCTCCGTCGATCCAGTGACCGCCGTCGAGGCCTGGTTCGAACTTAACCCGAACGTTGGTCCCGTCGACCTTCTCGGTCCAGACCCAGTCGAGCTCGGCGAGGTACTCGAGCTCTGGCGTGGCGTAGACGCCCTCGAGGAGCGTCTTGAATTTATTATCGGGATCACGTTTGTAGACGGTAGGAATCTTGTGGTAGGGCTTCATCTTACGACTCCAATTTAAATAAAACCTCAGGCATCATTATAACCGCGGCGCTGTGACAAATCGCGTCATTTTTTGGCAAACAATAGCTTGGTGTCGTCTTTATCAGCCCATGCATCTCGAGGACCTCTATTCGGTTATCGATAAGCTCATGACTGAACTCTTTCAACGATGGCCAATCGTAGATCTCTTTCTTACGTGCGGGTTCGAACCACTTCGTGAGGCCGAGGACTCGAACGTGGATAAACCTGTCGACCACGGCCATCTGCGCTAGTTTCGTCATAGTCTCTCGGTCCAGCATCTTCTACAACCCTCTCTCCCTAACCCACGCCCGCACCGTCTCGAGCGGCACGGGGGTGAGGTCGAGCTTCTCGGCGCTGACGTTGGCGTAGCGCGGATCGGGCACCTGATCTGTATAGACTCCTTCAATCCAACTCCCCTTCGCCACGTCCCGCGAGTGGGTGTGCCCGTGGACGTTCACCTTGAACCCGAACTCCAGGCAGCTCGGGTGAACGGGAAAGTGGGTAAGCAGCGGCATGGCTAAGCTCGTTGGGCCTCGGACCTCAAACCCGAGCTCGAGGTACTCCTCGGCGCTCAGCGAGTCGTGGTTGCCGAGGAGCAGCCGCTTGCGACCGTTCAGCGCCGCCGCGAGGTGCTGGCTCTGGCGGCCCATTAACAGGTCGCCAAGGTGTCACACGACGTCCCGGCGGCCCACGACCGAGTTCCAGCGCTCGACGATCGCCTCATCGTGCTCCTCCTGCGACGAGAACGGCCGCGCCGCTGGCTCGAACCGCGCCCAGATGTTGCGGTGCCCGAGGTGGGTGTCAGCGATCAGGAAGGTGTTGGGCATTATAAAAACCCCTTCACGATCCAACCTATTATCAGAATCACCATTGGCCCAAGGAGGTTGAAGGCAATTACAGCGGCTACCGCGTCGCTCCGTTTCTCCGTGCCCGATCGTGACTGATGCGTGAGCAAGCTAACCACGAGCATCACACCGATGGCGGCGGGGATCGTTAGCGGGATAAACCCGAAGGTGGGCACCATGAACCATCCCCACAGGACGCTTAGCGCGTAGCCGCCCCATAGGACGCTGACGGCCTCGAGCGCGATAACCCCAATAACCATTATTATCCACATTATTTATCTCCCGTCGTCAAATCCACCACGTCCACGTCGGCTCGCTCGTCGCCGGCGAGGATCTCCTTCCGCTGAGAGCGGAACGCCTGGTCGTGCCGGCGGATTACGTCCTCGGGTACGTTCCCGCGAACCGCCGCGAGCTTGTCGGCGAGCTGGCGGTCGACCACCACGTAGCGCACGCGGGTCCCGGCGGGGGCGAGGTCGGCCGCTGCTAACCGGTCCTTGCGGCGCAGGTGCGTCGCGTCGATCACGACCGGCAGGCCGTGGGCCAGTCGCGCCGCGGCGATGGCGTGGAGCGCGGCGAAGACCCGCTGGGGCTGGGTCTGCTCGGCGTGGAGGTCGTCGCGGAGCTGGTCGCTCGAGAGAACGTGGGAGGGGTGGATGCCGAGGCACCAGGGCGCAACCGCTGGGAGCGGTTCCCCCCCGGAAAGGACGCTTCCATCCCAACCTAACCACGCCGACTTCCCCGCCCCGCTCGGCCCGACCATCAGCGTGAGCAGCGTCCGGCCCTCGTCCAGGCCACCGCGCGGGGAGCGTTTCCACTCCGCATCGTCGACGGCGAGGCACGGCACGCCCTCGGCCCGCCACATCGCGACCACGCTTGGGCGGTCGTCGATCGCGAGCACCGGCTCGAACCCCTGCCCGCGGATCCCGATGAGCATCTCGCGCTTGACGATTATGTCCGAGCGGTAATCTCGCTCGGGCCGCATGAGGAGGTGGTTATACTCGATACACCACAGCTGGAGCCACTTCTCGGTCGCCTCACGATACTTCTCGGGCCGGGCGGTGCAGATGAAGATCTCGAGGCGCTGCCCGAACGGTCGTTCGTTACATCTTCCGATAAGACCGTTAATCAGCTTCACCTCCCCGCCGGGCTCGTCGTCGACCGCCGCCGCGAAGAACGCGGGCCAGTCCTTGGGGTGCCGGCGGATGTGGTGAAGGCGGTGCCGCACGTCGGCGAGCGCGCCGTCTAGGTCGAAGATCACGCAGGATTTAGTCATCATACGTCCCTCATTCTGATTTCACGTAACTCGGCTAATGAATCATCGTTCCACCCGTCTTGCTTCGATTGAGCTATCAGCTCCTCGATCCGCGCCGTATCCCTCTGATATTGAGTTACATCATTTCTTATGAACCAGTACCGTATGATGACTAATACCACCAACACCGCCCCAAAGACCATATAAAATTCGTTGGTATTCATTTTTTCTCTCCCGTTTCCTCGTAGTCAGCCCAGTCAAACCAGTCAATCATCGGCGTCATCGATACCGGAAACTCCAGGTCCCAGACGTACCACGCGAAGGCCATCATCGTGGCTAGGTTCCCCACCATCTCATCCTCGTAGCGTCCCATCGGGATCCGCCGTGACGAGACCCAGACGCGGGTCAAGGCGCTCTCGCGGAACCACGGACCGCGCTTGATCCCCTCGAGGAAGGCCAGCCGGCCGAGCATCACCACCCGCTTGGTCGCTACCTCGAGCGCCCGGTTGATGAACGGCTCGATGAGGTTGAACGGGGGGTTGGTGACGACGGCTGGGATCCTAAGCTCGAGTTGGCTGGGAGGTATTGGGTTTTTCAAAAAATCTAACGGGGCAATCCCGTATCCCCGGCCGTAGAGGTCCGAGCTCACCACGACGTGGCAGCCCTCGGCGATCATCACGCGGCTCATCGCGCCGTCACCGCAGGCAGGTTCCCAGATCGCGCCGACCTCGCTCAGGTTCTCCAAGCGGCAGATCGCCCGCGTCGCGGCCGGCCACGTCCGGTAGAAGTCCGGGCCGTCCTTCGCGGCGGTGCGGGTGATCGCACCCTGGGTCCAGGTGTGTTTTTTATTAGTCATCGCCGGTCGATCCCCGCGGCGAGGACCGCGATCATCCCGTATGCCCAGGCGAGAGCAAGGCCGTGAGATGCTTCAAGATTAACGCTTACGACCTCAAGGAAGTAGTTAGGCGGAGCGAACTTCCAAGAGAGCCAGATCACTCCCCAAGTTAGGGAGAATACTCCGGCGATCCACTTGATTATATTGATCGTGGCGTTGTTCATAGCCCGCACCACCCCTCGCGCTTCCCGCCGGCGTAGGGACGGCCCAAGCTAGCGGCAATCAGCTCCGCGGCGAGGTTCTTCCCCGTGGCGTCGTAGACCTCGGCGATCAATCGCCCGTACTTGCCGCGACCGTGGAAGACGACCCAGACCTGGTCGTCCGACCGCGTAACGAACGCCCGGGTGAAGTCGCGAGCCTCGCGCGCCAGCGCCTTCTCCTCGGGACACCTTCCCCGGAGCTCCGGCGTATCGACACCGCGAACCCGGATCGACGCGGTGATCGCCACGTTCGGCCAGGGGTGTCCCTCGATCGTGAGCGTGTCCCCGTCGTAGACGGAGAGCACGCCAGCGCGGACCAGTTCGCGGGCCTGGGCGAATTGAACTAGAGAGACGATGAGGGCTGCCGCGAGGACTGCCCCGCCGAGCAGTGCCGACCAGTGAACTAATAGTTTCTTCATCATAACTTCCCTCCCACCTCGTCCTTACCCGCTGGCTTCACGTCGCTACAGACGGTACAGCGCCAACCGTGCTTCGGCGCGTGGTTGTGATATCGCATACCCGGCCCGAGGCGCTTGTCCTGGTAGGCATGGGCGCAGGTACACTTGATGATCTTCATCATCCCTCCGACTCCTCATCAATAGCCGTGCGCAGGCGCTTTTCGGCGGCCATAAGATCAGTTCTCGTCGCCCACGCTCCCTTCCAGCCACAACCGACGCTCCGCAATATCTCGCGCGCGTTCCTTACGCTGTCCAGAGCCCGCTTGAGCGCGGCAGTGTGTCCGTTGGTCATGACTGTGTCTCCGGTGGATCAGGTGCTGGCATCCAATGGGCTGCACCTTCGATCTTCACAAAATGCGGACCGCTACCGTCATAATAGGTCTTCCCCCAGGTTGGAGGATCGAACGCCGTGCTGAACGTACAGTCGGTAATCCGCCCGGCCGATAATATGGATGAGTCGGGCGTCTCGGGAAATGGCACATACAGATCGGCTCTGGTCATGTGCTGAGTTGGCGCGCTCTCGATCGGCAGCCATTGGTCCATGGCCGCGATGGCCGCGCGGGCGTTCAGGAGTGATTCCTTACGGCGTCTTGGCGCCACTTCCTCGTCCGCATTAAATTCATTCCACGCCCAAGGGTCTAAAACCCGCGCCACTCGCTCTACTTGATCAGTCATGCTCTCGCCCTCAATGCGGCTATGCAGATGGCAAGGGGCGGGGTTCGGGCTGCGCTTACGGGACTCTGTTTTCCGGGGGGCCACACAATCGCGGCGTGTCCTGCTACATCCGGCCCCGGCTCCATGAGTATTGTCAATTCATAGGCCCACCCATCCGGCACAAGCGTCAGGGCATCGTCTATGCTGGTGGTATAGCGGGGAGCCACGCTGGCGTGTTTGCCGTCAACAACCCAGCCGTCGCTTTCGGCATACGCGAGGAGAGGGGCGACAAAGGTAAAGCCTAAACCGGCAAGGAGATCGCGCCGTGTCAGATGGATTTGTACATCCAACTCCCGCGATCCCTCGCCGGCGACCAGCTTTGCAATGAGGGCTTCTAATGGTGTATCAGTCATGCCAACTCCCCTTCCCTTCGTCACATTCCTTCTTATGCCGCCACTCATGAGCCATTACCGCTGCGTTCAGCATATCGGCGCGAATGAAAATCTCGATCAACTTGTCGGCGGCGCGGGCGCACACCGTGAACCCGGCTATGTTATCCTTCGTCCCGCCCCGCGCACGGTACTCGTCCATCAGGTTGGGTTCGTCGAGCACGATCAGGGTCACACTGCCGGGGGTGGTGGTCCACGGACTCGCTGGGGGATTGGCGCAGCCGGCCAGCAGCAGGGCGACGAGGATTAGGGTGAGCTTCATCACAGTTCTCCCTTATCGTGGCGGATGAGGGCCGCGCGCGCCGCGTCGACCTCTCCGTCGACCCAATCGGCGTACTCCACGTGGGTCGCGCCACTCCCAGCGCAGGCCGCCGGTACGTCCTTCCCGGGGCGCATCTTACCCGTTGCGGCCTCGAACGCAGTGGCCTGCTCCTCGAAATCGAGAAGAGCGTCGCCGGTCGAGCCGCAGACGAGGAGTAATCTGCGCAGCCCCTCGATAAGCCGATCGCACTCGGCCGCCGTCTCGGGGGCGGCGGCTATTAAGCGTGCGTGGGCTAGACTACTAACGGTGCCATCTCGCGTAATCCAATTCTCTCCGTTCGATGTACGGATGGATAATGGAAAGGGGTATCTTTCATTGCCGTGCAAAATTAGAGTCCACGGTCCAGATGTATGTGTGGTCCTGCAGGACTTCGTCATCCTCTTTATCATCTCCCCTTCTCCTCCTCAACGGCCGCCGCCAGCACCTTGATCAATCGCTTCGCCGGCTTGTGGTACTTCCCCCGGCTGAGCACGTCGGTCGAGCGGCCCTCTAGCGCCGCAGCCTTGATCGAGCGCTGATCGTCGGCGTAGCGAGCGCGGGCGATCTTAAGCAACTTCCGCAGGGGTACGTCTGGCACGTCTCTAGCCCCGGTCTCCGGCCACGTCTCGCCGAGCGTCGGCTCCTTGACGAGCTCCGTCGGGATCCTCCCCCGCGCTAGGCTGAACGGGCTGAACAGCTCGACCCACTTCGGCCCCTCGCTCGTAACGAGGACCCGCTGCTGGCCGAGGGGGAAGTTAGGGTGATTAAGGTAGAGGCCGACGTATCTCACGGTAGGCTCCTTTTCTCAGGCGAGTATTATACGACATTTTTCGGGGTTGGGGTAGATTATTTTAAATTCACCTAATCGGCTTGTGACCAATCAGGGGTATATCCATATCTACCGTTCCACTTCCGATGGGCCGATAGGCTTAACGCGACAAGGCGAAAACGTTCGTCATTGATACAACAATCTATCGCTTCGCCGATCTGGTCGGAAGTGAGTATTGCAAACATTGGAAACTTGGTAACGTGTTTATAAATCGTGGATTGTGTCACTGGGTTCAGACGTGGACCACGGAGGCCACGAACAAATTTGGTGATCGTATCTTCAAGTTCGACTGCGAATAACGCGGCTTCGGCTTGCTTATCTGTTGGGAATATGGTCATATCGTTCTCCTTTTCTACTCCTATATATAACCGCTCCCCATCTAAATGTAAACCCCTAACCTCAAAATAAATATAAACTTTATTTCATAACTAGATCAATACGTTGGCTAGAACACCGCGCCCATCAGTTTCGTCTGTTCGTCCTCCTCGACGACCTCCTCCGTCGGCCAGTCGTGCTCCGCCCGCATGAAGGCGTCGAACGCCGCGCGACTCTCGGCGAGCGTCGGCATGGCGTAGTACTTCCGGGGAGCACGCTCAAGCCGGCCGTTGTCCCGCGTGATATCCGTTGCCAGCGTTATCGTCTTCGGGTAGCCCTTGGGGAGCACCTTGGCGAGGAAGATCCCCATCATCGTCTTCCACTGCCGCGCCACGAGGCCACGGCGCTTGAATTTCTCGCAGTAGTCCGCCTGGAGCGCGTCCTTCCCGACCCGGCGCGGCCAGCTGGCCTGCCCCTCCAGGATAATCCCGTCCTGGAGCTTATCATACCACCAGGACTCCTCCGGCTCCATCGACCGGTGCTTCTGGTCGAGCAACGCGGCGGTCTCGGGGGGATCGCGGTGCTTGAAGCCACCCAAGTCGTGCTGCATGAGATCGTGGAGCAGCGCCGCCAACCCACCCGCCGCCATCTGGGCCTTTAGATCCTGAAAGAACTTCGTATCGCGCTGGCGCTCAAGGCCTACCTCGAGGACCATGTACCGCCGCTCCTCGTGCCCCGCCGGCACGACCCACTCCGCGTTGCTCGACATGATGACGTGCAGGCAGTTCGGCGCGCTGATAACGTCGACGCCCTTCGCCTCGATGGTCAGCTCGGGCTCGGTGATCAGGGTCTTGAGCACGCCCTGCCCCTTTTTGTCCCCGGCCCAGAACGCCTCGTCGCAGAACAGTACTACGACGTCGCGTAGGTGCGCGTTGAAATTACCCGTTAAGTGACTCTCCTGACTGATCGCCAGGAAGTGAGAGCCGAAGAGGTCGCCGAAGATCCGGGCGAAGATCCCCTTCCCGACGCCACGCTCGCCGCGCATCACGATGGCGACGTCACCCGTCGTCCCGGGGTGCTGCACCGCGCGGGCCAGCCAGCCGAGGATATAGTCATAGGAGCTCTGATCCCCGCCGCAGACGTTCTGGAATACGTGCTCCCGATACAGCGACCAGTCGCCTGGCTTGGGATCGACGGCGAAGCCACGCCAGAGATTGTAGTAGCCGGATACGTCGCGGTTCGGCGCGAAGATCATTGAGATATACTCGCGCTTGCGATCATGCCGCAGCCACCACTGAGCCAGCGGCATCGACAGTGGCTTGTTCTTTGCGTCAACTCCGAGGTCCTTGTCCTTCCCGATCAGGCTGCTGCGGAATTCGGGATAGCTAACTACCCGGAAGCTCCGCCGCCCCGTCACCGGGTCGTTGGTCGGCCCGATGTAGACCTTGCGAGCGTTGCCCTCCCACGCCACGAAGTGGTTGCGGTTAAGCTTTTCTAGGTCCGGATCGACCGCTGCCTCCCGCGCCCTCGCGATCTGCCGAGTCAGGTACGCCTCGGGCCGGCGCTGGTCGCGAACGTGGGCGCTGATGCCCTGGTCTCGATCGAGCAAAATCGAGGCGATCACATCGTCGCTGAGGTCGGCCTTGGCGAACTCGATGAGGACCCGCCAGACGGCCTTGCTCCGGTCCCCGCCGTACCGCTCGGGTCGATCGGGGTCGTCACCGTGGATAATCAGCATCTTGGTATCGTCGCTGACGCCCTCCAGGGTGTCGAGGTCGACGATGGGTAGGTTGCCCGAGATGCTGACCCGGACGTTGGAGTCGCTGGCCTCGACGACGGGTGCTGGCGTGAAGTCGGCGAGATCGTAGCGGAGGTCCCAGTCGGCGCTCACTAATTTAGCTAATGCGGGCTTGCGCCCAGCGTTACGTTTCTTCTTGTTGGGGATATTTATCGTCCCCGGTAAGCGCATTATGCGGTCCAGATTCGCACAATGATCCCCCCCGAGTTCGATCTCGAGTTGCTTATTAAAAGATTCGAGAGAGGTAGCGTCCTCGACCGGCACAGGCTCGCGCAAAAGAAAAAACGCTTGATATCCGCCGCCAGAATCAATTATGATTGACGGTTTAGGTTTGAAGTTCTGGACGCGCTCAAGGATCTTGGCACGCTCCTTAACCAAGTCACCGTCCTTCGCGGGGTCGACATCGACGTGAAGCGCTAACATATAGCCGATATCGCTCTTAAGCGCCTTTTTAGTTAACTTATACTTTGGCATATTAACTGAATAGTAAATGTTCCGGAGATCCGCACAACCTGCAAGCCAACGCCGAAGTATAGATTCATCTTTGGGTCCAAATGTCCTCGTTTCAGTAATCCCGTCAGGAATAATAGCCGTTAATACCCACCACCCTTTGGGAACCCAGCAACGGAGAAAACTAACTGACGCATCGATATCTGCTGTAATCATAGCGCTACTTCTACTTCCTTACGTCTGGCCCACGCCGCTTTGGAAGCGTCACTCTGCTTCTTCTTAAATTCAGGACTTGCCCACACCGCTTTCATCCGTTTCTTAAACTCAGGATCGTTTTGTATTTTTTTCTGGATCTCACTTTGCCGCTTCCTGAATTCTGGATCACTCCATATAGCCAGCATGACTCGCCTTCGCCGCTCCCGTTGCCCAGGTTTCACTGCCGCTTTTTTCATAGCTATACTTTGCTTTTCCCAGGCACCAGGTTTCGTATTGGCTTCCTTTTTCTTTTTACTATGCCGCTCCTTTACCCCAGGTTTCCTCCAACCCTTCTCCATGGCGGCGCTTCGTTGCTTCTTCGCTCCGGGTTTTGCCCATGAGGCTTTCATAGCTTCCCTATGCCGCTTCTTTTGTTCTGGACTACGGGCTGCGAATGCCTTTTTTATAGCTTTACTCTGCCGCTTTCTAACAGCTGGAGGTGAGCCGACTACACCGTCCCCACCCCTTGTTAAATTATATCCCCCTGGAGATAACGTTCCAAGCTCAGTAATGGAAGCGATCTCATAGGCAAAGGCTTCCTCATAGTTCGGGAAGGTTTTAAGGATCTTCAGGTTAACGAATTCAAATCCATACTTCTTAATGGCAGAATTCACGATCGTTCGCTTCTTAGTCGTCGCATGCGTTTTAAGCCGTGCCGCTGGATCCTGACTCACCCCTACATACTGCTTCCCGTCGGGAAACGTAAGCGCATAGACGCTAATCGTCTGAGTATCGGAAGCTGCTTGCAAACCGTCGTCTCCCTCAAGTTCTATCGATATTATACCACGAGCACGGTGCGCGTTAAATTTACTTTCGCAGGTAGCGAGTCAGTTGCTCGCCGTCAATCGCTCGCCGCCAGATTCCTAGACAGTTGCAGATCAGCGTGTCCTTGGGAACGTCCCCCAAGCGTGCAGCGGCCCACGCCCCATCGAGGAGCAGGTACTCGTACTCCTGCCACGTCTCCCCGACGCGGAGGAGCACGAAACAGCGCCCACCGCCTCGCGCCCACTGGCGTAGCCAGAGACGCTGCCCAGCGGTGAAGTGGCGTACTCGAACGGGGGTGCTCGGTCGCACCGGCCACCGATCGATCTGTTTTAGCTCGATCCAGCCGACGTCGCCGTCGAGGCAGTAGACCACGTCCGGGATGTCCGGGGCGTCGATCCTCGACGTAAACTGGGGCGCGGTGGTGAGACGGCTCTTCAGGTGCCACCAGAGGGCTCGTTCGGTCATTCTTCAATCCGGCCGCGGGCTTCCCCAATTCGCTCCTGGGCGATCTTAAAGTATTTATCGTCCATCTCGATTCCGATAAATTTCCGATTAAGATTCACGCAAGCAACGCCAGTAGTTCCGGAGCCCATGGTGAAGTCGAGGACGATATCACCTTCGTTGGTGTAAGTACGGATTAAGTATTCCATAAGGGCTACAGGCTTTTGAGTGGGGTGAAGACCCACCTGCATATTGAATTTACGAACACTGCCGGGTAATCTCCAATTGGGATCTCTATTGGCTTTCCCGTTTGTCATATTACTATGATCGGATTTTCTTTTATCATAACTGCAATTAGCTACAAATTTTTTACCTGTTTCCGATCTAGGTTCCATAATAGGGTTATACTTAGGTTGTTTTTTATAGAACACACAAATATCTTCGTGTTCTTTAAATGGTTGTTTCCTCGCTACAGCAAAATTACTTCCATAATTCTTTTCCCAAACCCAGCAATACTTAAACATCTTAATATTACTCATCACCAACGCACTCGTAAACGGCTGCGAAGCGGTCATTACGATGGCTGCCGAGGGCTTCACCAATCGATTCAGTCTTCCCCACATTCTATCGAGTGGAATTACGCTGTCCCATTTGCACGCAGTAGTGCCATAGGGTGGATCGGTTAGGACCATATCTACCGAATATTCCTTGATTCTTTTCATCTCGACAAAACAATCGCCGTGGTAGAGCTGAACATCGGTGTTGTTGTTGGGCATTTGAAATTCCCTACCTCCTTATCGCTATGAACCGAAACAACGGCTGCTCCGCCTCGATCGCCGGGTCGAGTCGTCGTTTCGCACGCTGCTGCACCAGATAGATCATCCCCGCCTCCTCCGACTCGCGGGTAAACTCGGCGACGGCGCTGTCGCCGAGATGCTCCCCGACGTGGTACACGATCCAGTCGCCGGGGTCACTCGCCCATAGCCAGGAGTCGAAGTCGTAGTTGGACAGGTCGAAGACGTTTGTCACTCGCAATCTCCCCAGTTCGTTCCAAGGGTCACATCTACCCGCGCGGGTACGCTGATCGGCAACGCCACCTCCATGAGGTCCGCGATCGCTTGGGCGGCCGGCCGGTCCTCGACCGAGACGTCGAGCTCGTCGTAGACCTGGAGGTGGGGCACGACGCTGAGCTCGCGCCAGACGTCGAGCATCGCCTGCTTAGTCTGGTCCGCGGCGCTGCCCTGCACGTAGCGGTTCAGGGCCTTCCAGGTCCACTCGTAACCCCCCGCACTATTTGGTGGGAATCGACAGTGTCGGCCGAGGAGCGTGGTAATGAACCCGTCCTCGTCCGCCCGCTTGGTAGCTCGTTTAGCGAGTTTCTTGAAGAAGGGCGCCCCGCGTTGGTATTCATCGAGGATCGCTTGCCCCTCCGGTCCCGCCGCCAGGTACCGCGTCCCCGTGGGCTCGTACGTCTTCCACACCGTCGGAAGGTTCAGATAGTACTCGCACAGCTTACCCCCACCCATACCGTAGATCAGACCGAGGTAGATCTCTTTCGCCGTAACCCGAGGCAAACTGGTGAGGTCGGCCATCATCTGGTGACAGTCCGTCGCGGGGTTCTCAACGTAGCGCGCCACGACCTCGGCCGCGCCGGGAAGTTCCAGCCGATGGGCCTTGTCGATGGCGAGGCGCGGTTCCTGCTGGGAAAAGTCCAGCTTCGTCCAGCTTAATCCCTCGTCCGCGATGAACAACCGTCGGAACAGGGGACCGATCTCGGGGTCTCGCGTGGGGATGAATAGCAGGTTGGGATTGGTCGCCGACGGTCGCCCACTGACCGCGCCCCGCCGCTTGCCACCCTCGACTTCGTGGGGGAGCTGGTGCCACTCGCAGTGGACCCGATCGCCGGTGAGACGATCGCGAATCTGGGCGCAAAACGTGGTGCGAGCCTTGTTCATCTGTCGGGCGCGACGGATCAGCGCGGCGACGGGGTGCTCGATCGACTCGAGGAACTCGACGGTCACGCTGGGCTGATCGTTCTTTGGCGTCCGCGGACAGGTGACCCCGATCTCGGTGAGCGCCGCGGCACAGTGTCCAGCCTCCCACACGGCGTCGAGTAGATCAATACCCGTTTGCCGGTGGATCTCGTCGATCGCGGTTCGTTCCTTCTCACGGAACTCGTCCTCGGCTCGCTCGAGGCCATCGACGTCGACGCGCACGCCGAGCCGGGTCATCGCGTGGAATAGGGGGATCAGCGCCGTTTCAAGGGCGTAGACCTCGTCGAGCCCCTGGGCGCTGATCTCACGCTCCTGAAGGTCGAGGATCGCCACCGGCAGCTCCGCGTCGGCCTCGCCGTAGGGGCCGACGTAGCGCGCCGGTAGCCGCCAGAGGTCGGCCTTGGGGTCGAAGCAGTAGGCCTTGGCCGCCGCGCGGAGCAGGGCCTCGTCCTTGCGCCGCCCGAGCCAGCTCTCGCCAAGCCCGTCGAGCGCGTAGGACCGACGGTGCTCGTCGAGGATCGGCTCGGCGATTTGCACGTCCCGGATCTCGGCCAGCGGGAACTCGATCCCCTCCTCCGCCAGGTAATCCAGGTCATAGCCGATGTTGGCCCCGACGACGATCCCCGGGTAGCGCTTAGCCTGGTAGCGCAGGTAGGCCAGGGCCTGCTCAGGGTCCTCGACGTTGTCACCCCCCTCGTGCCGCAGGGGTAGGTAGAGCGAGGGACCGCCCTGGAGGGCGATCGAGACCCCCGCGATGTAGCCGCCACGGCGCACGGAGCGCCCGAGCGTCTTGAGGTAGGGGTCGTAGGTCTCAGTATCGGTCCCCACGCGTTTTGCTGGAGCCCAGTCGGGCCACTCGCTCGGGGGTGGGGGCCGCCAGTCGCTGGCTGGTGGTCGGGCGCTCAGCTTGGTCGCGCCAGGAAACATGTCGTCGGTTTGGTCACACCGCCGCCGGCCTCGTCCCCTCATGGCTAAAACTGGATCCACTTGCGCTGATTTAAGTGTGGGCTCCTTAACCACCTCTCTTGAGCGGCGGAAGCCTGGGGGTAATCCTCGAGAAATACGATCCGCTTACACGAGGTATTGAGGAGCAACTTGACGCAGGCGAGACACGGCGCGGTCGTACAATAGAGGGTATGAATCACGTGACGGTCCGGGCACTGAAGCAGCGCGTTCATCTCCGCGTGGATCGCCTCACACTCGTCGAGACCCTCGCCGGGGGAATAGTCCGCGCCGGGGCAGGGTCGGTCTATGCAGTGGGCTGCTCCACTCTCGGGGCCGTTATATCCCGTGGCCAGGACATGACGTCGGCGATCTACCAGCACGCAACCAACGCGACGACGAGTGCATGTTCCGCGAGTCGCCGTGACGAGGGCTGTCATGAGGAAGAACTCGTCCGGGTGAGGGCGAGGATAATTTTTGAGTAGTACACTAATATCATTCAACACTACAGATATCCTACATTTCCTCAATGGTTTCCGCAAATGCTTTTACGAACTCAGCGGCATTAAAGGGATTGATAGCATTACCGAACCCACGTAACGCACCTATCCGACCTTTAACCCCTTTCGCGAGTGGGAAACCTTCTTCGGGAGACATTGCATCCAAATCGGGAGGTAGCCCATCAACCATGCCGAGAAATGTGGATTGAGGGATCCTCCGGGCTTTGCCGTCGGCGCAGGGGATGATTGTGAAAGATGACCAGAAGCCAGAGTCGCTTCCGCACTCAAAGGTTTCCCTCGAACATGCGTCCAACGCTTCTTGTTGAACGCTTCTGTTGCGCTCTCGCTCCGCCAATCTCTTGTTGTTGGCGTCGCCCAGCCTGCCATTCGAGTCTGGTCCTCTAAATTCTTTATGATTCCTGTTTTGAGGAATCGTGCTTCGCCTCCCGCGTCGCCACGAGCTCTCGGGGTGTACCACCCCGAGATCGAGACACCCACCCCACCACAATCGCTGTCGGATATGTGGGGCACCGATGACAATCTCGATCCATTCAAAGGTATGATCCGGGTGATCAACCCGCGCGAGGGCCGTCTCGCCGATGCCCGCAGAGCACAGATCGGCGGCCCCAACAGCATAGCCCACTCCTTCCAGGTCAGAACGTACTCCAGCGAGCCAGTCACGGCCAAGCGGGCTTGCAACTTGTTCACCAAAAACGATTGAAGGACGGCGCTCGGCGATGAGTCGGTAGAACTCGGGCCACAGATGTCTGTCATCGTCAGTTCCTTTTCGATTACCTGCCGTTGAGAATGGTTGGCAAGGACAGCTTCCCGTCCAGACCTCTTTATCGTCGGGCCAGCCAGCCAGCTTAAGCGCTCGGCTCCAACCGGCAATGCCCGCGAAGAGATGGACTTGGCCGAATTCAACGAGATCGTCGGGGCTAACGTCGCGGATGCTGCGCTCATCGACATAACCGTCGGAGATTTCTCCGGCGGCCATGAGATTACGAATCCATTGAGCGCAATGGGGCTCGATCTCGTTGTAATATGCTGGTTTCATAGGCTATCAATCATTTTTTTCTTCTGCCGCTGCCGCCATTTCCCCGCAGATCGCAGCATACCCGGCGGCGTCTATGTAGTTCTCATCATTATGCTTTCCCCCACTATATCGGCGTGCGATTTTGAGCCCTTCCATAAGTGTCGCTACATCAACAGCATCGAGTTTATCTGGATAACCACCAACTCGTCGCGCTTCGAGAATACCGTTCCAAACAGCGGCAATGCAATCATGGTTTTGTTGCTTAGGGCCGTGGGCTTTACGCCTATCCCCAGTGATAAGGCCAGCAGCGCGGGTGCATATTTCTCGTGCCCTCATAATGGTTCTCCTACCCATTCATTTCAGGCTTGGGCAGCAGCAGCTTGTGCGCGTGTTCAAGCAACGGTCGCCCGTCCGTCATCAGCATGTACGGCATGAAAACATGCTCGAATGTCAGGATGCCGGTCTCGATGGCCGTCACCTGTCCTTTGACCCAATCGCGCAGGATCGAGTTGACGGCGATCATGCCTTGGTCGAGTGTGGCGTGTTCAAATTCATGTTCAGTTGAACGCCGACGATCCGTCCATGGATTTTCTTTCAGATAGGCGTTGGCCCATCCCAGAGCGCTGGCCCGAAGCTGGACATTACGGCCACGCCAGACGAAGGTCAGCAAGACGGAATGGGTCTCGAATTCATCCATGAAACCGACGCTCTCGCAGCCGAACCGCCGCAGGATTTTCAGGATTTCTTCACGCGCCCTGAGACCACTAGTCGCGCTGGCATAGGGGAGCACCATACCACACTTTCCTCTCGTTATTAACGACCATTCTACACACGCGTGGGAGAAATAGCATCCATAAAAATCACTCGCAGCTCCGCGTGCCTGTTGCTGGGTCCACGGAGCACGCCGCACCCTCATCCTTGGGCGAAACCTCGATCAGGATCCCACCGCGTTTGCCCCCGACGTTGAACGTCGTACAACCCTTCGCGCCACCCTTCCAGGCAGCGTGGTAGAGGTCCTTGAAGTCCTCCCACGGGGTATCGGGGGGTACGTTGCAGGTCTTGGAGACCGCCGAGTCGACGCAGTCCTGAGCCACCAGAAGCGCGCTCAGATGATCCTCGATCGAGCAGGCCGAGGCGATTCGTCCCTCGACGCCCCACTCGCGGTAGCCATAGTCCTCGACCCGCTCGACTCGCGGCCTGTCCGCGGCGTTGATCGCCCGGTCCAGGGCGAGCGCGAAGACGGGCTCGATCCCGCTGCTGACGTTGTCCGCCGTCAGGCTAATCGTGCCGCACGGCGCGATCGACGTGAGGTGGCTGTTGCGCAGCCCGCTCTGACGGATCAGATCTTTTACGGCCTCGGGTAAATGACGGCCGGCGAAGGTACGGGGCGCGAGGAGCTTGTCCGGGTTGAACGCGGGGAACGAGTCCTTCTCGGCCGCGAGCCGCGCCGAGGCGGTGTAGGCGCGCTGAGCGATCAGCGTCAAGATAGATCGCTCGAAGCTAAGGAAGATCTCCGAGCCATAGGGGTGCCCCAGCGCCTCGAGGGCGTTCGCCAAGCCGGTCACGCCAATCCCCATTCGGCGCTTGCTCTTCGCCTCGGCCTCCTGCTCGTGGTGAGGGTAGAGCGCCTGATCGATGACGTTGTCCATCGCTGGCACGATCACCGCGACGTCGGCGGCGAGCTGGTCGCGATCGAACCACCACGGGGCACCATCATCGTCCCGTTTGATGTATCGCACCAAGTTGAAGCTCCCCAGTAGGCAGGCACCGTGGGGTGGAAGTGGCTGTTCCGCGCAAGGATTGGTTGCACAAATCGTCTCGCAATACCAAAGGTTGTTGAGCTGGTTAATCTGATCGATGAACAGCACGCCGGGCTCCCCCCAGTCCCAGGTTGAGCGCATGACCTGCTCCCACAGCGCGCGGGCGTCAATGGTACGGCCCGACTGACCGTTCCAGGTCAGCTCGAAGTCGGTGCCCGCCTCGACGGCCCGCATAAACTCGTCGGTGACCGCGAGTGACGTGTTGAACCCCCGTAAACGATGCTCGTTCTGCTTTGCGTGGATGAACTCAACCACGTCTGGATGATCGATCCGGAGCACCCCCATCTGAGCCCCGCGTCGGTGGCCAGCGGACGAGACCGCACGCCCGACGGCGTCGAAGATCTCCATGAAGGACACCGGCCCCGAGGAGGAGCTATCCAGCGACGCGATACGCGCGCCGCGAGGGCGCAACGTCGAGAAGTCGTAGCCGATCCCCCCGCCCATTCGCATCGTCTGCGCGGCCTCCACCACGCGGGCCATGATCCCGTTCTCGCCGGTAAAGTTGTCGGCGACGGTTCCCGAGCAAAAACAGTTATGGGCGCAGGTCCGACGGGTCGCGCCGATCGACGCCTGCACCCGGCCACCAAAGAGGAACCGCATGTCGAGCAGGATCTCGCGCAGCTTCTCCCAATGCTCGTCGTCCTCCTTGAGCGCGGCGGCGAGGCGGTTCTGGGACTCGCGAAAGTCCTCGCCCGGCTGCCGGTACTTCGTCCTGTGGGTCTCCTCGGCGATCGGGAGCGCCGGACCGGTCATGATGCAACCTCTATTAGTTCACGAAATGCTTGGTGAAGCGCGGTATTAGCCGGGCTCCCTAAAAAACTCAGGGAGGGATCGAGGTCATAGAAGTGATCATATTTGGTCCGCTCAACGATCTCGGATTTTAGGTGGTTAACCTCAGCGCGATGTCGTCGAGCTCCCCATAGTTGCCAATCGTCCCACCTCACGTCCCGACGCCGATCAGCGCGAGGGTCCAGTCGTAGGTGGCGTGCCCGAGCGCGACGGCGAGACCGAGCGCGGCCGCGAGGAGCAGGAGTACCATCCAGCCCCGGAGAACGGTGTAGAGCTTGCTGGGCTTCTCAGGTTGTGTGTATTGGGATCGTGAGTTCATCGGTCGGGTTTCCTTCATTTAGTTTAAATAGCTCGTTAAGGTGCTTAATCACCTGACTTGAGCGGTTACGAGCGAGAAGCAGTTGCCGGCGGGTAATCTTACGAGTCACAAGGGCTAGCGCGAGGATACCGGTCGCGCGGGCCGAGGCCGAGAGGGCTTGGTCGAGGTTGGACTTCATTAGCGCCGGGCCGAGCAACGCTTAATGGCTAAGGCGAGCTCCTCGACGGACACGGAATACTCCACTCCGGCGACTTGTAGGATGAGGAGACCGCGATCGATCATTTCGTGCCCGCAAGGATCGAAGCTATGGTGAGACCTCACGGCGATGGTCTTGTCTTCCGCGGCAGCCCCGTCCTCCCTGTCGATCTCGTGAACGTCTAGCTTGATATAAATCTCCATCAACATTTTCTCCTTAAGTTAAAGTTCACCGCACCACCATCAGCCGCTCGCTCGCCCGCGTGATCGCGGTATAGAGCCAGCGCCTGGTCTGCGCGCCGAAGACGGCGGACTCGTCGTAGACCACGACGGACGGCCACTGCGAGCCCTGAGCCTTGTGGCAGGTCAGCGCGTAGCCGTAGGTCAGCTCCTGGGCCTCCCGGCGCGCGTGCCAGGGTAAGGCTGATCGGTCCTCGCCCCGCAGCGCCCACCGCCAGACCTCGACGGTGAGCGGCTCGACCCCGTTCCCCTCGGCTTGAATCGTGACGAGGCAGGTATCTTGCCCGCCCTCCTCGGCGTCGGCGAGTACCCGATAGGTTTCGCCGTTGAGCAGCCCGAGCTCGTGGTCATTCCGCAGGCCAACGAGGCGCTCACCCTCCCTCGGGAGGTCGCCGCCGTGCCCGAGGAACTTCCGCGCCGCCGCGTTGATCGCGTGACGGGTCCGGTTGCGCCCGACGATGATCTGGTCTTGCTCGAGTAGCCAGGCGATGTCGAGCACGCCGCGCTCGGTAGTGGCGAAGCGTGGATCACCTAGTTCCGGCGAGGGCAGCTCCCCCGTCTCGCGCACCGCCGTGGCAGCTGTTATGATCGGGTTACCCTCGGCCTGACGGTGGATCTTGGTCAGTAGGGCGTCGGGCTCGCGCTTGGTGAAGAATCCACCACCGCGAATGGGTGGAAGCTGTGCCGGGTCGCCTAACACGAGGACGGGCACGCCGAAGGAAAGCACGTCCTCGCCGACCGTCCCGTTGATCATCGAGACCTCGTCCAGCTCGAGTAGGTCGGCGGCGCGTAGGTCGTGGCCCTCCCCAAGGTCGAAGGCCGGTCGAGCGACCTGCTTCTCCTCGGCGCGGATCTCTCGACGAAGGGCGGCGATTCGATCGTGTAGGGTCGCACTACGAGCTGAGCCCTGGAGGAGCTCGGCCAGATCGGCCCGCAGCCGGGCCAGCTTAACCCTAGACTTCTCCTTGGGCCGATAGATCAGCGAGTGAATCGTCGTCGCGCCGACACAGCCCGCGGCGCGCATGACGCTCGCGGCCTTCCCCGTATAGGCCGCGTAGACCGGCCGCTCTACCCCCGCCGCGAGGTATTTAGCGAGCGTCGTCTTGCCCGTACCGGCGTAGCCCCCGAGGTAGAAGAACGGGTTGCGGCGCGGGTTGGCGAGCCACTGACCAACACCGTCGAGCGCGGCGGTCTGCTCGGGGGACCACTTCATCGGAGCAGCTCCTCGGACACGATGAGCTCGGTATCGAGGCCGTCGATCATCGTACGCAGCTCGATGCGGGTCAGAGCGTCGAAGGGTGGGAGGATCGCACCGAACTGGTGAGGTTGCGTCGGTGTGGTCAATGGATTAAGTTCTTGCAATTTCACGATCGCTCTCCTTTTCTACGAGAAAATTCAGGGTCGGAGCTCGTTGCTCCGGCCCTGACACCTTAGCCGAGTCGTTAGAACGGGATGTCCTCGGTCGTCTCGCCCTTCCCGGTTGCCGACTCCTGGCGCCGGTAGTCCGCGCCGGCCGCGCCCGACACGACCAGGTCGCGGCAGGCCTTGGCGAGCAGATAGACCTCGTCGTCGGGTGCGAGGCGGCACGCCGCCGCGTTGACGCCGTCCCATTGGATGTCCCAGTTGAAATACCCCTGCCCCTTCTTGTTCTTCTCCGGCGTCGTCTTGAACCGGAAGCGGTGAGCAAACAGTGGGGGATTAACCCGCCGACCATCGGGGAGCTTGATCTGTACCGCCCGGGCCTTGGTCATCAGCACGCGATACTTCTTGATGCCCGTAGACTTGAACGCGACCACGGCCATGCTCGGCCCGTCATCGGTGATGAGGACGCCGTAGAGGTACATGGTATCGACGAGGTCGTTTCCGTCGGGGGTCTTGTACTTACCGAACTCGCCCGACGCTTTCGCCCCATTCACGATCTCGGAGTCGAGCCCGTGCCGAGCGACGAAGCCCCCGCGATCGGGAATCCACTCGACGAAGCAGTGGTCGCGCATGGCGGGGACGAAGGCCACGCCCTCATCGGCCGTCCAGACCTCGTCGGTAACGGTGTTGATGATGCTCCCGGCGATCGCGCCGTCAACGGTCTTATCGGCGACCTGGGGCGAAAGCGCCTGAAGGACGGAGATGAACGGGATCGCATAGTCCTGCGAGGTAGTACCCTCGTAGCCCGCGCCGGTGTCTTCGCCGTAATCGTGAACCGCGAGCGCGTTCTTCTTCGTGGTAGCGAGTTCTTTCTTGGTTGCCATATTCGGCAGCTCCTTCGTGGTGGTGACGACGTTAGTCCGTCGTCGGTGAGGCGGGCGAGCCTAGAGGAGCGCCCGCACGTGGCCCTGATCGTCTACGGTCAGGGTAGCGTGGCCGAGATCGACGATAGCGTTGAGCGCGTCGAGCGCGGCCCGAAGCTCGGCCAGAGGGCTCGCGGCGGTGGGGCAGGGCTTTTTCCGTTCCTTTGCCTGCTGCTCCGGCGCACTGTTCGGGTCGAACTTCTCAAGGAGGAGCGGAACGGCCCCGACCGCGTCTGGCGTCTGCGGCACCGCTCGCACGATCGTTCCCCTGGTGGGGTGCTTCAACGACACCCCGGCGAACCTCGCGGCGAGCGAGAACTTCGCCGAACCGTTCGTCGACGTCGGGACGTTGACCTTGTAGACGCCATAGGCGGGGGGAAGAGCGCTAGTGCCCTGGTTCGGACCCCTCACGGGGGTCAGAGTCAGGCCGTCCACGAGGGTGCCCTCGACGTGAACGTAGTCGCCCAAGAGGTGAGCCTTGCTGGGGTTCACCAGGACCTGGATCGCGAGCCCGAGGCCACCGCGAGTTACCGCCTTCGTGACGTTGATGGTAAACATGATTATCTCCTTTTCTGGGGGGTTATACCTTGATCGTCGACCGCGTCGCGATCGACACACCGATCTCGTCGACCGGCACCTCCTCGCCATCGGCGAGCAGCTGGCGCACGAGCGCCTTGAACGTCTGGACGTTGATCTTGTCGGTCAGGGCGACGTCGCCGCCAAGATTCCCTGCTGCGCGCCGCGCGGATTCCGCAGCCTCCGCCTCGCCTCGCCCAAACTTCGCCACCACTTCGTGGGTGATCAGCGAGTCGTTGTCCGTCGCACGCAGCCAAGCGAAGATCGCGGCCTTATACTTCCCCGTCGTCGCGGCGTTGAGCACGTCCTTGACGGTGACGCGCAGGCCATCCTTGGTGGTGAAGTCGGTGAAGCCCAGCTCGGCCATGAGGTCGGGGAGCTCGTGCTCGGCGATCGCGGCGAGGGCCTTCTTCTTGGTCTTGAGGCCCTCCTCAGCCTCGACCACGTCGGCCTCGAGTTTCAGTTGACGAGCGGCGAGGGGGGTCAGTCGGCTCGTGGCAAGGTCGTCGTCGGTGAGCATCGTCGAAGCTCCTTTTCTATTGGTTCAGATTCGAACCGGGGGTGGATTATACCGCCTTTTCGGGGGCGATGTAAATAAAATTATTCAGCCTCCCCGTCCAGATGGACCACCATGTAGCGTCGGTCCCGCCCGTGCCACTGGAGGAACCGCACCCGCCCGCCGCTGATCTCCCAGGCAAGGTGCGCCGCGATGCCGATCAGGATGGGGTTGCCCGTGAGGAGGAGGAAGTCGTCGTCGCCGAAGTCCGCGAGCCGATCCTCGATCTCGTCGAGAATCCCGGCGCTGACCTGAAGGTGCCCCTCGTCGTTGGGTCGCCACGGGCGAGCGCGATCACCAAGGAGGAAGACGAGCTCGCCGAAGACCCTGGCGTTGCTCAGGTCGAACTTGGAGACCAGCTCACCCGTCGCGCGATCGCGGGTCATCGGTCGCTGCACCACGTAGACTCGGCTCATCGCTCTAGTACCTTTCGGATCATCGTTTGTGCCTATATTTAAGGCATTTTTTTACAAAGGCCCAAGTTTCGGGAATAATTACCGTCCCCAAAACCAGACCCAGGAAAATCGTGAACAATCCCGGATAGGCTGCATTATTTATTATCCATAAATCAATCGCAGTTAGTACATCCCACATTATCATAACCACTCCCGCGCGTCGTCACCCATGATCAGGTCGGCCGCGGAGCGCCGCGAGCGCAGGGCCTCGAGGATCTTGGCGTCGATCGTATCGTGACAGATCAGGTCGGTGTAGGTCACTGGATCTTGGCTCATCGCGTATAACTCCCTAGAAAATTACAACCACTCTAGGATATTATCGCCCGTGATTAGGTTCGCCACCTCTCGGTGATCGCGAAGCGCCTGGAGCAGTTTAGCATCGCCACTGTCATGGCACACGAAGTCGGTATAGGTTGTAGTGTGGACTTGTCCGTAACGGTGGGGTCGACCCTCTGATTGGACACGAAGTTCGAGGCTGTGCGAGTTCGTATAATAGAAGGCGTGGCTCGCTACTATCCACGTAAGTCCGTGTCCAGCAGCGGCGGGGTTCGCTACCATATACGGAACTTCGTTATGTTTGAATCGATCCTCTGCCTCCCGCCGAGCGGCTCCTTTCTTAACCTTCCCATCGTAGCGTACCGCGCGCTCGCCGAGTCGCTCACAGATCACGTCAACGTCCTGCCGGAAGCGAGCCCAGATGATCGCTTTGGGTAGGTCCTCAAGCTCGTCGATCAGGGCGTCGAGCCGTGGGTTGTCCCCCTCGATCCTGTGAACCTCGTTACCGTCCTGTATGAACCCTCCAGTCACCTGCTGAAGTCGCATTAAGCGGGTGATCGCAAGGGCCGCGGTAATCCGCGCACCACTGGTCAGCTCTACGACTAGCTCGTCTCGTAGCTGAGTATAGACGCGGTGCTGCTCGGGGGTCATCTCAAAGTATCGACGACGATATACCTGTGGGGGCAAATCCAGAGCGTCGGCCTTCGTGACGCGGTCGGATACCGGTCCGATTATTGCGTTAAGCTCGTCCAGCCGACGGTACTCCACTAGCTGATCGAACGCCTTGGCGTGCGCGCCGTACTGCTTCCGCTCGAAGACCCCGAAGTATGACTTAAAGGCATAGTAGGAACCGAAGCGGCGATCCTTCCAGAAATCCGCGTCGAGCACTCGGAGCTGAGAGTAGAGGTCGAAGGGGGATTGGGTGACCGGCGTACCGGTCAAGATGCGAGTATAGGGTGCGAGTTTCGCCGCCGCGATGGTGAGCTTCGTGCGCTTCGCCCGGGGTGTCTTGACCCGAGTCGACTCGTCCGCTACGAACAGGCAGCGCCGCTCGGTCAAGAAGTGCTTCGCGGCGGCCTTGCCCCGAACCGTGTTAAGTGCGTCGTAGGTCATCGCTAAAACGGCGAGCCCGTCGTGCTTAAGCGTCGCCGCAAAATCTTGCTTCGCCCCCACGTTTTGAGCGCGCTGTGACGACCACAGGTGCGATCGCCAGCTGACCTCCTCCCAGGCGTGTTTGGGAAGCTCATCGATCGTCCAAACGTCGGTTACGCCTCCGGGGGCCAATACGAGCACCCCGTTGATCTTTTCTTCGAGATAGAGGTGGCAGGCCATATCGACCACGGTCTTGGTCTTCCCGCATCCGGGCTCCCAAAACAGCGCGAACGCGGCGTCGTCCTTATGGGCGTCGTAGACTCGTCGCTGATGGTCGAGGGGTTCGGTCTTCAAAATCTTCTCCCTTTCTACCCCGCTATTATACTACTTTTCGGGCCGCAGTTGTATATATTTTTTGTCAGGGGCTTACCTGATATCCCACTCCTCTATCGTATCGGATATGTCGCGCATCCAGGCCCAACGCTCGTCGGTCTGCTGTCCCTTCAATATTCGCACCCGACCGACCTTCTCGACCCAGGCCCACTCTCGACGAGCCTCCCGGTCCTCGTAGGGTAGATCGGGATCGAAGGCGGGGTTGAGGACGCGGCGTTGCTGCGTCAGGCGCTCAGCGTCGGCGGGTATCGTCACGCCAGCTGGTAGCTTATCCTCGCCGACTGACCTGATCTTGTCGACGTAGACGGGGGCGACGGCGGCGAGGAGCTCCACCTCCTTGTCGTCGATCGTTACGACCACCGCTGCCTGAGCGGGCGTTTTCTCGATTTTCTCCGTCCACTTGACGACGCTGTAATCCTCCCAGAGATAAGTGGCAAAATCGTCGCGTAGGTATTTGCCTGCCCACCTAAACGCGGCGGCGTTGCCGACGAAGCTAGGGTTACCGGAGATCACGCCCATAACACGCTCGCCCGATTGGGCCTCTCTTATCTTCTCGCCCACCAGGGTAACGGCGATCCCTCGACGATCTTCGTCGTTCGGGTTGTGGTCGGCCCACTCGTAAAAATCTACGAAGCCGGCTCCACCGCCGGTCCATGCGCCGTCGCATTTCCCGTTGCCGTCGCCGAAGAGACGAAATTCAATGTCGGGGGTACCGTTGTCGTCGCTCGAACAGAAAAGGAAGGTGAAGAGGGGGCTGGCCAGCCGGTCCGCCGGCAAAAATATCATTGCCGCAACATGACTCTCATTTTCGTTATTAAGAGTCAATAAATCTGTATTATTGCCCCCCGAAAAGGTTAAGGTGCTTTTGTCGGTTAAATCAAGGGTCGTGCCTTTAATTGCGCTCGCAGCCGAGTCACCGATAGGCCCAGGGGAGGACATCTTATCGGTCAACCCGTCGGGCGTCACAGCTCGAACTGTATCGGTGCCCGCGACCGTCTCGCCGTTGGTGGCAAGCTCAATTATACCCTTCGCGCTCGTGGTCGCAGTTTTGGCTGCCAGCCCGGCTGGAGTAATAGCTCGAACTGTATCGGTGCCCGCGACCGTCTCGGCGTTAGTGGCAAGCTCGACGACCCCGGTAGCCTCATCGGTCGCAGCCTGCTTGATATTCGTGAACGCCGTCACGGCGCTCGCAACGTTCAATAAGTTGTCAGCGGCGAAGAGGAGCTTATCGAGCGGCGCGCCCGTGAAGACGTCCTTACTGCCCGTACCCCAGTTGACTTTCGCATCCCCGTTGGAGCTCGAGAAGATGGTGTCCCGCGAAAGCGTGTCGGTGCTCGCGTCGGTGACCGTGCCGAGCCCGATCTCGTAGTCGACCCCGTCGCTAATCGCGTAGTAGGTGGTGTTGCCATCGCCGATCCCGGCGACGAAACCCTGGTATCCCGGCTGTACACCGGCCAGTGAGAGCGTACCCGTGCCCGTGGTAGTGGTGGTCTCGAAGACCCGATCAGCGACTACGAACGTCATAAGCTACAGCGCCTCCTCGACGCGATATCGCTTGGCGAAGGTGGAGAAGTGTGGTTGTATAATCGGCCGTAGCCCAGTCAGCAGCCCATAGATGGACTGATCCTGTAGCCGCTTCGAGCTCGTCGGGTCGCGCATTACGAAGACGTCCCCACTCCCCCCCCGGAGCCGGTCCAGGTCGAAGGCCTCGTCGTACATGTCATCCTCGTCTAGTAGGTCCAGCCGGAAGTCGAGCGCGCGCCACGGCGTGCGGGCCGTTGGCCAGATTGCGCCGCTGGTCGCCCGGCTGCGCTTCGTCTGGTCGACCCAACCCAACGACCAGCCGAGGTCGATGTTCGAGGACGGCTGCCACGCGTCGTCGATGTAGAGCCTACCCGCCTGCACGTGGCCGTCCGAGTTGCCCGTGTCGATCACGTCGACGCGCCAGTAGCGCAGCGTCCGGGGCGTCTCGCCGAACCAGTTAATCGCGTGAACGAAGTCCCAGTCGCCGAGGTCGGTCTGCGCCCATGCCGTGATCGCCGAGGTGTCGTAGTCGGGCGCGGCGGTGACTGCCCCCGCCGAGGTGCTCGCGCCACGCACTCGCCACGTCGCGGCGGACGACAGGTTGGTATAGAGCATGGCGACGAGGTTGACGCTCGCCTGGCTGCCTAGGTCGATGGTGACGAAGGCGTTGGTAATGTCGCTCGGCCGCCATACCTCGGACGGCTGCGTGATCTGGAGGTTCGAGATCGGAAAGCCGTCGACCGCCTCCGCCCCGTTGAGCGTGGCGGCGTCCCCGAGGATCGGGTTGGCGATGGCGATGGTAAAGGTCTCGGGCATCTCTATCCCCAGAGCGTTAGAGTAGCTTCGTCGCGGTTGGCGTTCTCGTCGATCCCGATGATCACGAAATCCTGGCCCTCGCTCAACGAAAATCGGGTCGAGGTCAGGGTCACGATCTCGCCGAGCCAACGATCGAACAATATACCCGGCACGGTCACCCGGTAAACGTCACGGCGCGTACCGAAGAGGTTCTGTTGACGAACTACCTCGATCGTAGCGTCCGCCGCGACGTCGAGATGAGAGCGCACGGCAACGTCGCGAGCGAGCTTGAACTTCGTCTTCACGACCTCAGCGGTGGCCGAGACACGGCGAACTTCACGTGAGTACAGAGCTACGTCCGCGTCGGACACGCCCCCCGCGAGCTCGTCGGGCGACTGCACCCGCCACATCCGACGATACTCCAGCTGGCGGCGATGACTGGGGCGCGGGTCGTTGCTGCGAGCGATCCCCCGTGGTGCGAGGACGTCGCCGCTGGCTGCGTTGATCGTTGCTAAAGCCGTGCCGTCAAGCTCGTCGTCGCCCGCGAAGTCGAGCGAACCGTAGTCGGCACCCGCGAGTACGGCGGTCAGGGTCAATCGTGCGATAGCCGGTGTAGGAGCCTTGAGCTGGGCGACCTGAAAGATCCCCGTGCGCGTAAACAGCCAGTAAGCTCCGACACCACCGAGTAGGTCGTCGAGTAGCCTCCCAAGGTCAATAATAGCGCCCACGAACACGCCCGCCGGGCCGGGTACGTCCAGGTTCAACTGAGCGAAGCTCCCCGTGTCCAGATCGTCCGGGTCGGTCAGGCTATCCCCCGCAAGGCGCTGGGTTACTATCCGGCGCGCGACCTGGGCGGTGGTCGAGGCGTAGGATCCCGAGTTGTCTCCCCGCACGTCGGCTGTGATCAGTCCGTCGGGGGAAGAGCCGAGGCGGAAGACCCCGCTGGCGAGGTCCGTCTTATACTTCCCGGCGGGCGGCGCGGACGAGTAGACGTCGGTGGTATCCCCATTGTCGACCAGGGATACGCCCTTGTCGCGCACGTCCGTGACGTCCTCGATCGAGCCGTCGTGAACCTGATAGACCAGAGCGGCGGGGTCGATGAGTAGCGCGGGCACGTTCTTGGCCGTACCGAAGGTCAGGGGCTTGCGCTCGCCCTCGACGTTGGCGTCCCCATCGAGTTGCCCGGTGCCACCGTAGACGTTGGTCTGGACCGCGCGCTCGAAGAACTCGCGCCCGTCCCGAAGTCGAATCGTTAGCTTATCCTCGTCCCACAGGATGCCGGCGGTCGTGCCTCGAAAGACCACCGTGAAGTCGGTAAAGACCGCGGTAGGCTCCCCCTCTAGAAGCTCGATCTGATGTCCGTCCCAGCCGAAGGTGAGGAACTCATCCAGGCCCTCGTCCCCGTTCTGCAGGACGATGTCCCCAAAGCTGACCCGACTCCCCCCGCTCGGCTCGTCTCCGGTGAAGAGTGTCGCACGCAGCTGGTAGGCTCGCGTTAGACGGGGGGCGAAGTACTGGCTCGGTGGGCTCTCGCTCGCGCCCGTCTTGTAGCCGTCGTCGCTCGCGTAGATCGTCGTCTCGCCGCCGGTAACGGTGAACGGTGGATCGGCGAACCACGGGCCGTTCATCCCAGGCGGAGGCAGCCCGGTGACGCTGCGGGAGACGTCGGAGCTATACGGGCGAGCGACGAGGAGGAGCGTCATCCCCTACGCCGCCAGCAGTGCGTCGATCGACGCCTGCTGCGTCGCGATCTGGGCGGTAAGTTCGGCGAGCTGGTCGTTCAGGCGCTCAACCTCGTCGAGCAGCGCCGCGGCGTCGGACGCGGCCTGCTGGCCGTTGCGGTCGAGTAGGTCGGCGGTCGTCGCGAGCTCGCCGCCGGGGGCGATCAGATTACGAGTAGCTCCCAGGACCTCGGCAAGATCTTCCTGGAACCCCGCGGACGACGCGAAGAACTCTCGGGAGACCTCGAGGAACGTGCGGGTGGCTTGCGGAAAGTCCTCGATCGCTTCGAGGTTCCCCCCAGCGGCGAGAGCAGCGATGCGCTCGAACTCGGTCCGAGTCCCAGCCAGAAGGGTAGTAGGAGCCGCGCCGCTGAGGTCACCGAGGGTGAGGTCTCGGACGAGGTCCTCGAGCCGGCCACGCTGTGCCTCGACGAAACGGTCGATGCCAACTAGCTCCTGCTGGAGCCCCGTCGCCAGGCTAAGCTGTGCCGAGAGCGCCTGCTCCAGCACTCGCGCCCGCTCGATACCGTTGAGGCGCTCAAGCTGCACGAGGTCCGCGCCCAAAAGGATGGCCTCATCGAGGCGAGCCGCCTGGACGAGCTCGAGGGCCGCCAGGGGGTCGGTCGCCTGAAGGACCTGGCGCAAGACGCCGGCGTTGAAGTCCACGGTGGCGCGGGCGGCGTCGGCTAGCGCGGCCGCGGTGCGCCGGGCCTCGTCGGCTAGCGTAGCGGCTGCCGCTGCTAGGATCTCGGTGCGCTCTAGACCGCTAAGCAGCTCGACCCGCACGAGGTCCGCGCCCATCTCCGTCGCGGTCCGAAGACGGTCGGCCTGCAGGGCTTCCAGCCCCGCGAGCTGTGCTGCTAGCGGGTCGGTAAACCCGAGGACCTGCTGGGCGATGTCCGCGTTGAACTCGTTGATGGTCCGCGTCAGGGCGAAGGCCGCCGTAACGAGCGACGCGATCGTGTCTACGCCGAACTGCTCGAGGACCGCGATCCGCTCTAGGGTGGTCAGGCGCTCGATCGCGACGAGGTCCGCGCCGAAGGTGGTCGCGTCCGCGAGGCGCTGCCCCTGCTGCGCTGCGAGCGCGGCGAGCTGTGCCGCTAGCGGGTCGGTAAACCCGAGGATCTGCTGCGTGATCGCCTCGTTGAACCCGACCGTGAGTAGGTCGAACGCTTCCTGCTGCGCGGCCTCGATCTTAACGATTGAGATCCCGAGGCTCTCGGCGCGCTCCGCGGCCTGCTCGAACGCCGCCGTGAGCCGCTGAACAACGCGCTCGGCCCGGGAGAGTGGCTGGACGATCGAGGTAAAGTCGATATCCGCGACGGCCAGGGCGAAGTTCAAGTCGTCGATAAACGCCGCACCCGTCTCCGCCGCCGAGTTCTCAACGGCAGCGATGAACTCCGGTGGTAGGTCAAATGCGGTGGTAGCGACGGAGCGGCGCAGCGTCTCCTGGAGGAAGTTGCCCAGGAAGGCCTCGGGGTCGGAGAAGATCTCCTGAAGGCGTTCTCCCCCAGGCTGACCCGTAGCCGGGTCGGTGACGAAGCGGGTAAAGAACCCCGGCGGGAGGCCCGTCTCGCTGTCCGCCCCCCGCAAATTGACGAAGCTAATGGTGTGTGGCGGGTCGCGGTCCTCTAGCGCGGTGATGAACGGTGAACCGATCAGCGCCTCGATGGCCGCGAGCGTATCCGCCGCTGCCCGAGCGACCTGTACGACGGCGTCGATATTTCCACCCTTGATCTCACCCGTCTCACCCACGCCGAAGCCGTCGTCCTCACGCCGCACCTGGGCGAAGGCCGCCGAGCCAGCCGTGGGCGGGCCACCGCCGAAGAGCATGGGGATAAGGATCGCGCCGGCGGCTAGCAGGAACGGCGCGGCCGCGGCGAGACCAGCGCCGAGGGAGGAGAGAGCGGTCGCCGTGCCGGGACCGGCGATAGCTCCAGCGGCACTAGCCGCGACAGGTGCTCCGACGCCTCCACCAAGGCCGAGTCCGATGATTGAGCCACCGGTCGTGGCCACCGTCGAGACGAACGGTCCACCGATGCTCGTTAAGACTTGCCCAGCGATATCGGAGGCGAAGTTGCCGCCGCCGAAGATGTTCGGGATGCCGCCGCCTCCACTAGTCTGGCCCAGGATGCCCTGGGCGAGGTCCCCAAGACCAACCGCGCCCAGGACCTCGCTTACCACCGGCTTGAAGACCAGCAGCGTCGCGATCTCGGCCGCGAGCCGAATGAAGATCTCCTTGATCGTCTCGGCGAGGTTGGCGAAGGTGTTGACGCCCCCGGAGAAGATGTTGGCGAAGGCATCGGAAAACGCTCGTTGGATGCCACTCGCAGCCTGCTCGAAGGGGCGAGCCAGGGCCTTCGCCGCAGCCTCGGCGGCTTTCTCCTGGGCCTCAAGCGCCGCGGCGGCCTCCTCGATCACCAGCGTGAGCTCACGCTGGATGTCAAGTACGTCCTTCAGAGCTTGAACCTCGGCCGGCAGCAACTCCTCCCCCAGCTCGCGCTCTAGTGCGGCTCGAGCGAGGAGTAGTGGGATGAGGTCCTCGTGCCCGGCGATGGTCAGGCGTAGGGCCTCGTTCTGTAGCTTCACCTCATCGATAAAATCCTCGACGGAGGGGCGCAATTCTATCAGCGTGTCGTCGAGATTCTTGGTCGCCGCCGTAGCTTCTTTAACACTATCAGTGTCGAACTTAAGATCCTCGAACTCCCCTGCGTGCTGTCGCGCGAGCTCAAGTTCTATCTTAAGATCTCGAACAGCGCGAGCGTTCTCAAGAATAGTATCTCTGAGAGCCTTCCAAGCATCATCAATCTCTACCGCAAGTGCTATGGCGAAATCAAATCCGTCTACTTCCTCGGAGAGCTTTCTAAAATCTTCCCGGACCTCCGCAATGGTAGCATCCTCATTGAAAAGTCTTAAAATCCCCTTAACAGCCCCCGCAACCTTTAACGTCGCTTGAAAGAAAGTATTTATCAACCCCTGGCTAAAGACTACAAAATCATGAAGACTCAGGTTGAATAGACCCTGCAGAGTAGTTACCACGATTCCCGTGCCAGGTTCTAAGCGCTTAAACTCTGTGAGTATATCGTTAACAAGTTGCATTGTCGCGTTACTAATCGTGAGCCAAGTTCCTTGGAATATATCTTGAACACTAAGGAGGTCTTCTCCAATCTGAACTTCCAGGTCGCTGAAGAGCACGACGACACTACCAACGAACCCCACAACTAAGCCAATCAGCGCACCTACGGGGCCGAAGATCGCGAGGAATCGCGCTCCCAGAACAGTCGAGAGGCCTACGCCGATAGCGTCAAGGTTCTCCGCCAGGAACCGGAAGGCGTCGCCGATGTCTCGGGCGATCTCAGCGATCTCTCCCGATCGCTGGGCCTCGAGAATGAACTCACGGAAAGCAGTCGTCGTCTCAACGATCGTGGGTGCAAGCTCTGCACCGAAGATGCGAGCTGCCGAGTCGAGGATGCTTCCCAGGATCGTCATCTGCGAGGTGAACGAGGTCGCGGCGAGCATGGCCTCGGCGGTTAGGGCGGTGTTGGTAACCCACTCCTCGTTGGCCATCTGTAGGGCATTCGCTAGCACGTCGGAGCGTGTGGCGAGGATGCCGAGGATCCGGCTAGACCGAATGCCCGATAGTCCCATCTCGTCGAGGGCCAGGGTAACGTCCCCGCCGGCCGTGCCGATACGGCCGAGACCGGCGATGAACGACTGGAAGACCTGAACGGGATCAGTGAGGAAGTTTTTGCGTAGCGCGTCACCCGTCTCACCCGTGATCTCAACTAGGGTCCGCATCTGCTCACCCCCACGGCGAACTGCCGCGTCGATCATCTGGAAGGCTCGTCCGATCTGGCTGCCGCCCGCCTCGGCCTCGACGCCAAGCGCCTTCAGGGCCGTGCCGATGCCCACGACCTCGGCCGCCGTAAGTCTAAAGATGGCCGTGTTCTGTGAAACCGCCAGCGCGGTGTGGGCAATCTCTGCCTCGGTCGCGGCGAAGTTGTTCCCGAGCCGAACGATCGTCGAGCCGAGACGATCCACGTCGGCGACGGCGGTTTTAGTGGCGGTGAGAATCCGAGCAAGCGACGTCGCCGCCTGCTCCCCCGAGAGGTTCGACGCCAGGCCGAGCTTGCCGACCGTCTCGGCGAACCTTACAATATTCTCGGAACCAGAGACGCCCAGTTGACCAGCGGCCTGGCCGAGGGAGAGCAGCTCCTCGGTCGTAACGGGCAGGACCGTAGCAATATTCTGGATGTCACTGCCGAGGTTCTGAAGCTCACGCCCCGCGAGGCCCGTCGTCTTACCAACGCTGATGAGGCCTCGCTCGAACTCCGCGAACTCACGAACGGCCTTGCGCACCGCGAGGCTAGCGAAAACGGTACCGATGAGATTTTGAACGGAGAACAGAGAGCGGCGAAGGTTGTTGAACGAACCCTTAACCGAGTCCGTCGCGGCACGTACCTCTCGCGCGCCCGCGCGAGCGCCGGAGCTATCAATCTTGATCCTGATGCCGGTCTCGAAGGGCATTATCTACTTCCTCGCCTGGGGCTGCTGCTTGTTGTCCGCGTACCAGCGCAGGTACTCGCCATCCAAGATGGGCACGAGCCGGGCCAGGTCAATCCTCGCCTCGCCCGGTATCCCGTTAAGACGGCAGTACGCCTCGATCTCGGAGATCTTAATCGGTGCCGGTCCCGACATACCCGCGTCCCGCGAGCGATGAAGCACCCAGAAAGTGGTCCAGACGTACTGAACATCCGCGTAAACCTCGGGTAGGTCCCGAAGTGGCCGGTCCGCCTTCCCGCTCGCTAGCAGTCGGCCCTCGAAGAAATCTAGGCGATCACCAAACTTAAGCGCCCAGGCGAGGGCGCTTAGGAGTTTTTTTCCGCGTCCGTGTCGACCTCACGCTTGAACCGCTCGGCGTCCGCGGCGTAGTTCGTCACGTCGTTCCGAAAGTCGATCAGTTCGAGAAGAAGCTCGACCGCGGTGTCCTCGTTGAAGGGGAGCTTCTTCTTACCGCGCTCGAAGCCCTCCCAGTCGAGGAGGATCGTGCCGATGTAGGACTGGCAGAGGAGGCTGGTCTGCTTCGAGACGGGCAGCCGACCGCGCCGCTCCAGGTCCCGGAAGGGGCGCATGAGCAGATCGTACTTCGTTTGCCACGCCGGGTTGCCCAAGCGGGCGATCTTGATCTTGCTGTCGTCGAGGTAGTCTACCCAGACGCCGGCCGCCTCGATCTGAGGGTCGGAGAACGCCGTATTGATGTCCATGAATCTCGCTTTCTATCGGTGACTCGGCGAGCCCTTGATCGTGGGCTCGCCGGGGTTATAAGAACTATGCGCCCAGGAAGTCAAAGCGTACCGTGAAGGAGTCGGTCGGATCAGCCCGCGCGACCCAGTCGAGCGGCAGGAAGACGTCCTGGTCCTGTCCCGGCGTTGCCGGTGCACCCTGGCTGAAGTAGAGCGAGGGAATCGTAACCACGATGAAGTTGCCGTCCAGGTCCTTGAGCTGAAACGCGATCGAGGACTCCGTGTGGGCAATGAGCTTGTCGAGCAAGCTCTTGTTCTCGAAGTACACGTTGACCTGCCCGGTCACGTCGACCCCGCCGTCGCCGTGCTGGATGCCCTGCTTGCTACCCACCTTGGGCCGTGCTCGCATGTTGTTCGCGATACGAAGCGTAAGCGACTGCACCGCGTCGCTAAGCTTGATCCCACCTGCGCCGGTCGTCGCACCCTCGTAGATCTCCGCCACGTTCACGGCGGCGGTCATCGGGGTGGTCGTACCCGCGCTGGCGACCACGGCAGAGGCAACGGTCGTGCTCGCCGTGAATCCCTGCTTGCCCATGAAGGAAAAAACGCCCGTCACGATCTGCTGGCTGGCGATGTTGAGGCTCATCTGGTCAATCGACATGCCGTTGAAGTACTTCACGGCTGTCACATCGACGAAGTCGGCCTCGAGGAAATAGGAGGTCTTGGTCACACCATTCTTGATCGTGCGGCCCGTGATGTTGGCGCTGGCAGCGACGCTGACCGTCAGCGTCGAGCCCGTGGTGGTCAGAACCGTCGACGTCAGGCTGACGATCTGTACCACGGCGTTGTCGTTAGCGTCCGACGTAGCCTGAACCTTGATCCACTGGCCAGCCTCGAAGCTCGCGACGAAGTCAGTACCGTCGGGAGCAGTAATAGACGAGGCGGCAAAGGTCGTCGAGGAATCAGCGACGGTCGCGGACGCGAGCGTGCCGCGAAGCGCGGTCTCGATGAACGACTCGAACTCCCCGTAGGTCAGCTCAAACTCGATGTCCCCGCTCGCGGCCTGGCCCACCTCGAGGACCGCGGCGCGCTGGCGATCCGAGCGTAGCTCGTTCGAAACGACCGCGGTCTTATCGTGGGAGAGACTCTCACGGGTGATCCGCATCTCGGTCGAGGCGGGTCCACCCGTTACGGTCGCGCCCCAGGAACCCTCGCGGGCAAAACGAAGCTTAAGGCGGTTCGTGTCGGCCATCGGTCAAGTACCTCCAGATCGAAATATGTTTTTTCGACCGGGGCACTGCCTCGGCAGAGAGTGAGTCGAGCTAGGCGAGTCGGTCGCGCTGATACGTCGTGCTAACCGTCGCTCGATACCAACCGGCCTCGATCCCGTGAGGAACGTAGAACGGCGTACGAAAAATGATCGTGCCGGAACTTCCGGCGCTGATCTGCTGGCCCCTGAAGATGGCTTCCACGGTGTCCGCGATCGTCCGCGACTGCGCCGTGCCCCCATCCTCGGGGATGTAGATGTCTACTTGTACTACGCCCACGTAGCGGTGTAAACTTCGCGCCGCACCCACCGAGACCTGGCGACCCTCGCCGGACAGAAGATGAAGGGAGACCCAGGCCGTACTCGGCTGTACGAAGGGCACGTTCTCATATTTTACGACCGTCCCCACGTAGTTGGCGGCGAACCGGCGCTCTATCGCGAGACGTTCGTCGGCGAAGCTCATGACCTACTCGTGCTCATACCAAATAATCCCCAAGACTACGATCTTGTTCGCACCCCTGCGGTTATGTGCTCGAAGAAGATAGTCCCCGCCCTTAGCCAGGTTCCACTCAGCACCGCGAGCCGAGCTGCCGCCTTGAGCAATTCCAGCCATCCCCCCAGGGATCAGGTCGTGGTGGATTAGCGCACCCGTGGTCGTCACGCTGGCGTTAAAAAACGTCGTAGTCGTCGCGATGGGTCGAGGATCGATCTCGCGGTTGAGGTTGATCTCATCGAGAGCCGTACCTGGGTTGACGAACGTGGGCGTCTCCCATACCTCGAACTCTACGTCACCCCCGGCCGCGATCCGAGAAAGAAGATGAGCTTCCAGATTAGCGCCAACCCGCACGAGAATGGAGAGGTTGGCGTTGTCGGCGAGCGCAGAGGCATAGATACACGCCTCGTACATGTTCCCCTCGTGGATGCGCTGGTGTGGCCCGATCGGGGCCGTAAAGTGGGCAATGTCGTTAATGGACTTACCCTCGGGCTTCTTAAAGTTACTCTGTGACATTATCTAGTTCCCACTATTGATCCACTAATTCCGCGCGGAACGAGGCTGTGACGTCTCCCCCTCCGGTAGCCACGGCCGCGGTGATCTCGATATCTGTTTTCTCGGGTGCAATAGCTATCGTATGACCATCAAGATCAAAGATTTCTTGGTTCAATATTACCTTAAACCTTGTCTTAAAGACCCCACCTAATTCACGAAGTCTAAAGTGAAAAGTCGTTGCTTTGTTGGCCGACGTAGCGAAATGAACGCCGTTGATATAGGCAGTTTTTCCGAGCGGTACGGTGTAGATCGCCATCAAAGTCTGGTTTTCCGAGGGGTTAATTTGAGCGTAGATCTCGGAGGGTACCCCACCGGCGACCGTGCTTGCCCCCACGTAGACCGTTCCGTCGTTTTGGCCCCCCGATCCGGCGGTCTCTATCTCAGCCCGAAATACCCGTAAGAAGGACTCAACGCTACTGACCGCAACGCTACTATCCAGCGTTAGGGTCTCGGTTATCTCCCTATAATCGGCATCAAGACCCGTGATCTTGATGGTCCGCGCGCCCGTACCGGCAGCGGCGTCGTCAGAGGAATCGCTGCTCACTGTCATGACTTTTGCGGCGGACGGGTAAGCATATAGGACGCTTGCCGTAGCCCCCTCCCAGATCGTCTCCTCACCTGAGCCGACAGAGGCGTTGAAACCGAACTTGAAAATCTCGCCGAGACCAATTATGTCCCCCCCGCTAATCCTAGTCGGGTTAGCCGCGATTATCGTGGAAGCGATGGTACCTAAACTTCGCCAATATGGTGCATTTTTTCTACTCATGATAAGTCCTCCCTGATAGCTTGAACCTCGGCCTCGATCTCGGCCATGCTCACCCGCACCATGCCCGCTGGAGCCTGGCCCGAGTGCCCGAACTCGAGCGCCGTGATGTAGGGCAAGTTGTTAACGATCCACGCCGAGGCGAAAGGCTCCTCCGAGTTCAGATCGACGGGACCTCGGTCCGCGAACCCCTCCTCGGGGGCGACGAAGTCCGAAGGCACGTCGTCGGACGCGGCCCAGCTGCCCTTGGCGCGCCCCGTGAGAACGGGGGTCTTGTCCGAGACCTTTCCAAACAGATCAAGCGCGATCTTCCGACGCACCTTTGACACGGACAGATCAAGCTCGCGCGCGAAGGCGTCGAGGTCAAGGCTCATCTCCCGAACGGTGTTGCGGACCGGCACCCTATTCCCTCCGAATCTGTAGGACCCAGGCCCCCTCGGCCGGGTCGGTGAATACGTTCACGACGTTCCAGGTCTCACCGTCGTGGACGATGCGGTCCTCGGGCTTTGGCGTGATGGTGGTGGAGAGCGCCTTGCCCGAGATGAGCGCCTCCTTGTCCTGGGCCTTGACGTCGAAGTCAGGCGCGCTCCCACGGATCCCCGCGTTGGCTACGAACCGGAACTCCCCGATCACGACCTTCACCCCCGCGATCGTCGAGTACACCGTCGTCGGCGTGCCGGCGCTCGCGTCGTAGGTCGAGGACGAGAGCGACTCGTAGTTCGTACTGACGGGGATGTCCCCGAGGGCGTTGATCCCCGCGTTTACCGCTCCCTGGATGGCATCTCGCAGGCCCACTAGCTCAGCGCCTTCTCGGCGGGAACAACGACTAGCTGCACAGGCAGACCACACGAATGATTGTTGGCAACGGCGATCTCAATAGCTGGGATCGCCCACGTCTTGGGTTTCTTAGAGAGGTGCCCCAGAAGCAACGCTGTCGCCGCACCAACGACGAAGGCGCTGGCAGCTCCCGCGCCAAACACCTTACCGGGAGGGACGAGTGAGGCAGCAAAATCCGGGCCTACGAAATAGAGGCTACCCCCAGTTGCACACAGTCCGTTGTGTGCATATCCCCTTGAACCGGGACCATCCTCCTCATCGGAGATAAAATCATCGCCGATGATGATCTGCTTATAGATGTTCATGAATCCCCCAATATCACCCCTTCGGAGAGGCGAATCGATCTCAGGAAATGCTCTACTTAGGAGCTGACTCACCCGACACGGGCCAGAGATACCGATCGCCCAGTTATCCCCCCGAATAATCTTGAGCGTAGTTTCCGAATCGTCGATAAACGTTGATGCCCAACTCGTGCGCGAGTCTGCCGCGATGACGATCTCCCCCCGGACCGGACAGTGTCGACCAATGATCGCAGTCATCTCTATGCCCTCACGAGTGGTACTGAGGCCCCGCCGACCGCGCGGCCGATCGCGGACAGCATCCGCTTCACGACGCTCGGCACTACGGGCTTTCGGTCTCCCGGAGCGATCACGACCTCGACCGTACCTGCCTTGATCCGGCTGAATCCTCGGTCGTCGGTCTCCGCCGTGCGGTCCGCCGCGAGCAGGCTGCGAGCAAACTCGCTGGTCGCATCGAGCAAAGCCGTCGGGAGAGTATTGCTCTGGAGGAGGAACCCGTCCTTATCGAATATGTTAAACCGAGGAAAATCGAGCGCCTGGGTATCACTCGTCTTAGTACCCTCCCAGGCGAAGTAGTCGTCAAGGAGGCGTGTTGCCATCATCAAGGCCTCTTCCTTTTCGCCCGTGGACGCGGCCGTCCAGACCGTCGAGTATAGGTGCTTCTCGTGATAGTCGTCGCCATTCGCAACGCTAGCGTAGCTGTTGGAGGTAGTTGACCCCGACCCGGTCTCGACGGTAAAGGTAACTGCCATCTTATCCTACTCCCACCACGCCGATTCCATAGTGACCGCGAATGTCGCACCGGACCTTGCTTTGCAGGTGAGGCTCGCGCCAGAGATCATACACGCTCGGTAGCTTTCGAAACTTCGCACCCTCGTTGTGAACGTCGTGGAGGGCGATTAGCTTGTTCGCTCGGGCACCGTACCACCCCAGGTCCTGGCGTGCCCCCTCCAGGTTGTGGTCCCCGTCAATAAACACGAGATCGAACCGCTCATCCCCGAGCTGTGCAAATACGGTGGGGTCATGACTGTTCCCCGCGATGTCCTTGGCGCTGAACCCCCGCTGCTTCAGGTGCCGCACGGCCCCCGCTAGCTGTGTTGCGTCCTTCGGGTTGACGTGCTTATCTATGCTCACGACGCGGCTCCCCGGCAAGAGTGCCTGAGCTAAGACAAACAGCGAGCCACCACACTTCGAACCGATCTCAAGGAGTGAGCCACACCCCGCACCCCGAACGAGCTGGAACAAGAACCGAAGCTCGTCGCGATCCTGTAGGATCGCTCGACTAGCAACGCGCTCCCAAGCCTCATCAAATTTCATTAGGTCATACTCCCCAATACACCGCCAGGGTGAATATTTAGAAAGTCCTCGGGCTTGAACTTACGAATCACGGCGAGCGCAACGGCGAGTGCGTCCCCGACAGCCATCTGCATGATCGTCGAGGTCGTTGGCGCGTGGCCCCAGACCTCGGTAACTCGGGGAAGGCGAACGGTTACGTCAGCCAACCCGCCCAACAGCTTGTTGCTGTGCTCGCTGATCAGTACGCAACTGTCACCGTGATCGTCGGCGAATTTCATCATCGGCACCAACTCGTGCGCCGACCCAGAACGAGAAAAGATCAACAACGCATCTTCCCCCGGAACTAGGATCCCCAAGTCCCCGTGTGCTGCCTCCGTCGGGTGTAGAAAGATAGCCCGAGTCCCGAGGGACGTCATGGTCGACGCGACCTTCGCCGCGACGTGGCCGGACTTACCCACACCGGAGCAGATGATCTTACCATCCACGTGGAGACGTCGAACCGCATCATCGAAGTTCACGTCCAGCTTAGCGGCGAGGGCCTGAAGTCCGGCGGCCTCGAGCTTGATCGCTCGACGAGCTAAAGCGAGTATGTTCATATCGGCATCCTATAACAGCTGAGGTGGGGTGTAAAATATGCCCGAGGTGGGGTAGGTCTCCACGAGGTCTACATGATTTTTCGTAATTAGAACAATCGACTATAGACCTACCCTACCTACTATACCTATATATATAGATAAAGAAAACCTATAGAAGGTCGCCATAACAACCCCACGATTCTTCCGGGGCTGAAACTAGGTCGCATAGGTCTGAAGGTCTCCAGAAGCCTACTAATACGTTGGTTCTATTGGGAAAAGTCATGTAGACCTTCGAATCGGAGGTCTACAGAAGGTCTGAAGTTTCCACCCGGGAAGGTTTGTTCTTCTTCCTCGTGATCCGTGCCCGACCAAGGCTGAGGACCTTTCTCGCTAGGTCTCGAACCCGCTCGGGCAGGATCCCGGCGAGGTGACAGACCTGGTCGAAGTCCCGTACGTCGTACAGCAGCCATCGCCGAGCGCTCTCCCGCTCGCGCAGCTTGGTCCGCTCGCTACCGTGGATGAACTCCCCGCTGGCGTCGTCTATCGCCCTGGTGATAACCGCGCCCCAGAGGCGTTGCAGCGGGTGCCCCGCCCCGTCGTAATGCTCCTCGCCGCTCACGAGTAAACGATTCCGATTCCCTGCAGGGTGGGCATGTTATTTTTTTGAGGAAGGACCAACTCCTCGTTCGACCAGGTCTTCTTGAGCTCGGCCCACAACCGGTACACGCCCAACTTGATCCTCTTTCCATCGGGATCGTCGGGGTTGCGCTTCTGTCCCTCGCCGGCGATGTCATCGAACGCGGTGAACTCCGTGGCCAGCGGCCCATAGTTCTCCCAGTCGAGCTTGACGGCCTCGTAACGGTGATCGGCGTCGATGTAGATCACGTCGAACGGACCGAGGTCTCGTACCGCGGCGATCGTGCTCTCGAATGAGCTGTCCGCGAGGATCGTATGGGTATCAAAACCTCTTTCTTCCAGTCTGTCCATTAATCCAACGAGGGACTTACCACTCTTCTTCACCCCCCACGGACCGCCGGGGCGATCCACGGCGACGATCCGACCGCCTGGCACGATCGCACCAGCTAGGACGAGTCGATCGATGCTGACGCCGTTGCGGCAGCCAATCTCGAGGTACGAGCGGCAGGCGACCCTCTTCATCCTCTCGGCGAGCCAGTTGAGCTCGCCCGCGTGGTTCTGGTTCATGATCTCTCCCTGGGACAAAGTTGGACTAGCCGTACGCGACGCACACCTCGCAGGCCGTGCCCACGAGGTCCTTCTTCAGGTGCGCGGCGCGGAGAACCTGGAACTTCTCGGACTGCCAGGCCTCGGCGAAGAGCGTCGTCGTGAGATCACCCATATGGAACCGCCCGTCATGGTCGAAGCAGCAGGCGCTCAGCACCCCGTCGTAGGTCACGTGGCCCTCGGTGAAGGCCGACCAGCAGGGAACGGGGGTGCGTAGCGCACCGACGCGGCCAGGGTTGCCGGCGAGCGGGGTCCAGTCCTCGCGACCGATGGCCTCGTCGATCAGGGCCGCCTGGCTGTAGAGCGGGAGGGCGTAGATCTCGTCGACGAACGGTCGGACCGCCTCGACGGCCTCGGCCATGCGCTCGCCCTGTTCCCCGTCGTAGAGGATATAGGAGGCGTAGAGTCCGCAGCGATGGCCGGTACGACGCTCGACGATATCGCGTATACCCCGGGCTGCTTGGATATTCACGTGCATATCGTGATATAATCGGGGTTTGACCCGGGCAACCTTCTTAAACTGCTCGACGTCGGCGTAGTTGAACGAGAATTTAAGGCTATCGAGGCCGTTCATCATACACGCCTCGACGCGCTCGGGCGTCGCTAGGGACCCGTTAGTAGTCAAGAAGACGTATGGGTACCCCACGACCTTCTTGGCGTACCACACCGCGCTGGCGAGCCATGGGGCTAGGAACGACTCGCCGAGGTAGAACAGCCCGAGCTCCTCGACGCCCTCCTCACGTATCTCAGCGACGAGGCGCGCGTACAGCGCCTCGTCCATGTCGCCCTGCGGGCGAAGCCGCTGCCGACTGGCGCAGAATGAGCAGTTAAAGTTGCAGCGGGCGGTCAGCTCGATCTTGACACTGCGCGGGATCGGCGGCTTGACGCAGAGGGCGTTCTCGGGGATCTTGGTAATGGCGTCGATGCGCTCGGTGATGGTGGTAGGTTCGGTCATTTAAATCCTTCCTTCATGTGCTCCCAGCACTCGCCGCGGCACATCTCCGCGAGGGTCCACTGGGAATAGGCGAGGTTGGCGGCCCACTGCTCGCGACGATCATGCAGGGTTGGTCCGTGGAGACCGCCTTGAAGCGAGATCTCCGCGACGGGTTCGGCGACCGAATGCTTTCCATCAACGACGATCGGGATGCCCTCGAGCACGGCCAGCGCCGACGCAGTGGAGTTGTAGGTGACTACCACGTGGGCGTGTCGAAGGTCCGCCTTGAAGTCCTCATTCGCGGAGCGCTGCGTTCCGGCCAGGTACGGAGCGGCGGCCGTGATAAGGGGATGAGGGCGAAATACGATGGCCCGCTGGCTTAAGTAAGTGATGCGCTTAACCATCAATCGAAACCAGTCGTAGTGGCTTGCCCACGTTGGGGTGCTCGCCCCGGACTCAAAAGGTTGTACTGACGGATCATCCGGCACCTGCCCGCAGAGCAGGACGTGTCCGTAGGACGTCTCGCGCCGCCAAGGCTTGATCTGCCAACCGTTGCGCTCCCACCGGTCGGGGGGGCTATTCTTCGCGCAGAAGTCCCCCCGGCCTTTCACGCCCCCGTTCCAGCTCACGGCGTGGAAGTTATCCTTGTCGAAGAACCCATTCCCGACGTTGACGTAGGGCTTGCCCGACGCCCGGACCCCGTTGAGTGTCACGTTCTCGGGGTAACCCGGCATGTAGCCAGTATTGACGAGTGCGAAGTCCGCCTCGGCGAGTGGGAGATTGTCGGGAGACGTGTGCCCATGAAGAGCAAGCCCCATCATAAAGCATCCTAGACGCTTCGCGAGCTCGACGCCGGCGGGATGAGTAGATTTAGGCCGCGTAACGAAGACCTTTAAAGCTCTCACGTGAACATCCCCCGTGAAATGTGCGTCCAGGCCTCACCGGAGCGCATCTCGTCGAGCGTCCACTGGGAGTAGGCAAGGTCGTTAGCCCATTGGGTCCGGGTGAGGTTTAGGGGATATGCGGAGATGGGGTAGGCCACGCTCATGTCGTTGTACGCGGCGATCGTTCTTCCCGCCACTATCGCGTCCACGAGCGTCGTGGAGTTGTAAGCCGCGACGAGGTCATAGTGGCGAAGTACCTCCTCGATTGGGTCTCCGAAGTCATCGAGCCCGTGCTGTGCGACGAAACCGTAGTCCTGCTTGCCAGCCAAGGGGTGAGGTCGAAGCGCTACCTTCCCCTCGCCCACCCACTCGACGAGGTAGGCATAGGCTTGACGGAGCCAGGCCATGTAGTCGATATGCTGCACGGTATAGTCGTGGGGAACCTGCCCGCAGAGCAGAATCTTTTCGTAGCTCTTACGAGAAGTGTGAGGTTGGAGCTTAATCCCCAGCTTCGCCCACCGATCGGGGGGCGAGTTCTCGTTGCGGAAGTCGGCGTAGCCGTTGAGGCCGTTCCACCCGACGTGGTAGTACTCGTCGCGCTTGACGAAGCCCTTCTCGATGATCAACACGGGGATGTTCCGCCGGCGGGCCGCGTCGAAGGCTTCCTGGCGCTTCCAGGATAGCGGCACGGCGTACTTGCCGAGACCGAACTGGACCGCGGCGACCGGGGAAGAGCTGATGGGGTTAAGTACACCCATGATTAGATTGGGTGTATTGGCAACATTTTCATTTTTGCATCTATCGATCCCCTCGGCCATTGCTGCTACTGCAACACGGTGATCGACCGGCCCGTTCTTATCGGTCTGGGTTAGGACGTATGGGAGCTTAGTCATCCTACAGCTCGTTCTTCCTGGAAAACGGGTTTGCTCGCGGATTAGATGACGCCCGCGATATAGATTCTAGTTTCCGTTGGGAAGTTGGTGCTGCCGGATGGCTCATCTGATCCTCGCCGATCAGCCGTCGTCGGGCGCGCCCGCGAAACTCTTGGCGAACTATGTCGGACAAGCGCGGCCACCAGCCATTTTGCGACGTGTCGATAGTATCATCGCGGCCGGCGAGCGTAACAGCGAGTCGCTCGATGTCAATCTTCGGTGGGGTGTAGGTGTCAGTCATGAGGGGCTTCTTTTCAGCCTCGCGGCTGTGAACGATATTCTCAACCATCGCCATATCGACTCCGCTATCGCGTAATTCGCCGAGGCGTGTTGCAATGGCAGATAGCTTTTCAGTCTTGTTCATATTTCTTTTCCTTCTCGTAACTCTCGCGCGGTGTCCAGCTCATCGGTAATCGTACGAAATACCTGCCCGACGGAGATTGCTTCCATAGCTGCCACGCAGTCCGAACAGGATACGCCGATCGTACCGCAGCCGCCGCCGTCGGCGACGCGCAGGTTGGTATGGTCGTCGTAACCGAGGAGCTTCGGGCTCGAGTAGTGCCCCCAGAGCACCACAGCGGGCAGGCCGAGCGCTGCGGCCGTGTGGTGAAGACCGCCGTCGGTTCCGACGAATAAGCCAATCCGACGCATCAGGTAGGCGGCGTGACGGGGCGTAGCGGTGCGAACGAGGCGAACTAGATCCGGGTCGAGGCTGATCTCGCCGCCCCAGACGAACTGGACGAGCTGAGTATTGGAAGGCCCAGCGAGCTTCTCGACCAGCTCGTGCCAGCGCTCCGCCGGCCAAGCTTTGTTGCCCGCGCCGTAGCCCTCCTTTACGTTGGGCTCGAGGACGATCGAGCCGGCGATACTGCGGCCGGTGTCGGCCCAGGCGACGTCGTTGCGCTCGGCGTTGGAGAAGAACAGCTCGCCGCGCGGCGCGCGGAAGTCGGGATCGTAGGCGAAGCGCTTGATCCACACCTCGCCATTCTCCTTGGTTATCATCTCGCACTTCTCATAGTCAACGTAGAGCCGCGCGCCGGGGTAGTCCTTGATCGTAATCAACGCGCCCTTATACTTCGGCGCGTCGGGTTGGCTATCGACGATGTGGGGGTTGTTCTCGAAGGCGAGTGACCAGTAGTTCTTAATCACGTTCTTGATCGGGTCGTGTTGCCCAAACGCGACCAGCGCGTCTTGCTTGTGCTCGGCCTTGGCATACTTCACGGCCTCGCGAGCGTAGGCCGTGCTCATGATGTCGTCACCCCAACCCATTACGGCATCCCTCGTCGATACAGATCGTCGACCGCGTTCTCACGAGCCATGTCTTGCCACCAGTCCTTCATCAGGTGTACGCTATCGCGGCGAGCCGTTCGAGTCGCGTTGGCGCGTGATAACGATCCTTACGAGCGGAGGCAGTACGGAACCCCTTCCCGCGGCGTAGGTCGGACATGACGAAGTGGAGATCGACGCGCTGTCGCGTGACCTCAACGGGTTCGCCGAGTTGATATACGCCCAGGTGAAGGGGCACTCGGACGGCGGCGAGGGTCAAGTGTGATTGTCCATGAGGCGCTCCGCGTGCTTCATGCTAGTAGGGCGGAAGCCAGTGACCTTCTGAACGTAGCGCTGACGAGCGGCCCAGGGCTTGAGTTCGCGCCACGCGGGGTCACTGGTGGGTAGCTTAGCCGGCTCCGATTGCTCCGCGACCTCAATAGTGTTCGGGGTGGCGTCAGTAATCGTCCCAGCGCCAACCTCCCATCCATCCGAGTCGCGGGCTGCATAGGGGGGAGTCTCATCGGGGTCGCCCACCGTGACATCAGACGACGTATGGATCGCTCGCTCCTTGAACGCCCGCTCCTTATCACCCGACCACTTCTCACGCTTCGGGTGGGTGCGGCGCATCTTCTCGATGTCCGATTGGTCAGCGGCCTCCTGCACCTGCAAGTCGGTGGCGTTACCGCCCTTTAGACCGATGATCTTATAGCCCTTGCGAGTCCAGCGCGAGATATCGCGAGCGTAGTCGGTCTGGTTGATGATCCGCTTGTCCCCGTCGCGCGGGCGACGAAGCGTGACCGTAGGTAGCGTAGCCATAAAGGAACTCCTTCAAGATTTACTCGGAGAACCCACTCGTTGCACGCCGCGCTTTAAAGCAGATGGGGAGCCACTCAAATCGCGCGAGCGAGCTCACCGAGTACATCTTACATAATCAGTCTTATTTTAAGCGTTAGACCTTCGCGATGAGCTCGCTCGGGGGGATCGCGCTCTTAGGGGGTGATGACTCCACTTAGTTCGCGCGAGTGAACCCATCGAGAAGATCTAACCCCAATACTATATACCCCCCCGCTAAAAAATAAAACCCCTTATTTTCAGGACGAAAAAACCCCCCACCGATTTACGGCGGGGGGTCAAGGGGAGCCCTATGAGGGGTAGGTTTACCCGGCGATGCGGACGCCGAGTTCGGGGCGGGTGAGCTCCGCGCCGTAGAGGATGTCGAACTGCCAGGCGTCCTGCTTGTGCTGTCGCACGATCTCGAGGCGCATGATCAGTCCCGTCACGTCGTCCTGAAGGGTGCGGACGGGGTTGATGTTCACGACGCTGGTGTTGGCGAGCGGGCGCGTCACGTAGGTGAAGGCGTTCCGGTGGAAGGCCAGGTTGACTACGTGGGTCGCCTTGAAGGTGATCGCGGCGTCCGCGGTGGCGATGGCCGCTAGGCCCGGGCGGATGCTAAGCGCCTGCGCGGCGAGCGAGCTGGCGATGGTGATCGCAGCCGAGGTCTGGACCGCGTAGGTCTGGGACTGGCCCGCGATCGTAAAGACGTCGCCGAGGAGGATGGTGCCGATGGACGCGGAGGCCGCAGCCTTCACGTCGAGCGAGCTAGCGCCGGCTGCCGTGGTGCTGGCCACTGCGGCCGAGGTCACGGTGCCTGCGGTGTGGGTCTTGAGGTTCTGGCTCATGAAGTGGTCGAAGCCAAACTTGCGGCCAAGCTCCCCCTCGATCTTGACGGCGCGATCCTGGGTCTTCTCCACGTCGCTGTAGGCGCTAAGCTGAAGCGCCTGAGCCTCACCGTCCGGGTCGAGCACGATCCGGCGATCGACCATCGGCGCGAGCTGGGTGTTCAGCGTCTTTCGCGAGTCGGTCGCGGTGGCGACGGTCGAGAACGGCACGACGGCGGCCGTACCAACGAATCCGAAGATGCCAACGTACTTACCGTGGATGAAGCCGTCGACGGTATTCGCGATCGCGCGAGCGGCCTCGTCGGTCTGCATGGGCAGGAAGTGGCGGTTCTTGTCGACCTCGACCATCTCCTTGTCGGTCAGGTGGAAGTCGGTCATCTTCCACTGGTCGAGCTTGATCTGCACGAGGCCTGGGGTCTTATTCGCGGGGGACTTGGGGGTACTACCCGCCTGCACGGCGGAAACGACCTGCACGACCGGCTTGGGCACGTCGATGGTGTTGCCGAACTGAGCCGCGTCACCCTGGAAGTCGATGTTAACGAGGCGCGGCATAACCGCAGCCTCCCGTAGCACGACGAGCCCACGCGCGAGGATCTTGTCGAGAATGTTCGTGATGGTATTGGCCATGGTATCGAGCTCCTTTACTCAGTCGGTGGTTTAACGAAAATGAATCCGTCGCATCACTGATGAGCGGAGGTCGATCCGAGCGGCACTGCGCCCGACTGAAGCGAATACTACCCCCCGGAGCCGACGGTGTAAACCCCGGCCTCGGGGGGTAGTCGTTTAGTCGGCGATCTGGGTCGTACCGTTCGCGATGTCCGCGAGGTGGCCGCCGGATTCGCTGAGCGGGACGACCTTGACCCCGTCGCGAACGATATTGGCTCCGTCGCCACCCTTGGCTCCGCCGCCGCCGCTCTCCCGAAACAGGTGCTCGGCGTCCTTGGCCAGGGTCCCGACCCACTCGTCGATGCCCATGACCTCGCCTTCCTTGCCGTAGAGCACGTCCTCCGTGCCCACCTTGTAGGCCCGGGGGCTACCTTCGACGAGCTTCCACACCGCGCGGCCTCGGTTAACGATGTCGTCCAGGGCCTCGGGGCGCGCGCCGGCCTTAACGGCCGCGTCGCGGATCGTGCTGAAGATCTTGATGTCGCTGATCTCGATTCCCAGCGTCGCGAGCTGCTCGTTGGCATGCGTGAGGGCCTCGGTCTTCGCTACGAGTTGACCGTCGAAGTCCGCGCGCATCCGCTCGGTCTTCTGTCCGACCAGCTCCTCGATTTGCCCGGCGTCGATCAGCTCCTTGTCGCTGAGCTCCTCGATCTTCTTGAGCGCCTCGCGAGCCTTCTCCGGGTCGATGTCCTTGAACTTCTCGAAGTCGGCCTTGAGCTTCTTTACCTCCTCCCGAGCAGCCTCCCGCTCGTCCTTCGCGTGGCGCATCGCGGCTTGAAGCGACTTGGTGCCGGGGTGAAGTTTGATCTCGTCGTCGCTCAGGTCGAGCACGAACAAGTCGCCGACGGACTTGTAGAGGGGCCGAAAAGCTTCTTCGACCTCGTCGAGGACCTTGATCACTGATCGTAGTACCATAGTCACTGACTCCTTTAAGCAGTTGGGCGACCCGACTGGGCCGCTAGGGATTAGACTTTTCTGAGACGTCCGATTGGACAACCTGACGTAGAAACGACTCGCTGCGCAGCGCGAGGGACGCCGCGAGGCTATCCCCGATGATCTTGGCGTGCCCGCTCTTAACCCGGCGAGCCAGGTCCACGGCCGAGCCGAGCTGGTCGGGCCGCGTGTACCACGGTCGCCCGTCCACCGAGCCGCCGTCGTTCATGATCCCACCTACCCCCGCTGGGCCGACCTCGACGAACGAGGCGTAGTGAGCGTCCCCCGTTGGGGAGCGCCAGGCGAAGTCCGCGCCGGCTAGAACGGTCGAGCGAAAGCCCATATAGCGAACGAGGCTGACCGCCCGGTTGAGGCAAGCGTAGCCACCCATCATCACGTCGGCGCAGGGAAAGAGCTGACCGTAGAGGTCCGTCTCACTTAATACGACGGGCACGAGGGGGTTGTAAACGCCGCCGTCCTCGCTCTCGAGGTCGAACACGCCCTGAATCACGCCCACGACGCCGTCGGGCACGACCGCCCCCTCGGGGGGCCGCGCGACCACGCCGGGGGCGAAGCCGTGCTGGCGCACGCCGCAGGCGGAGTGAAAGACCTCGACGGTCGCCCCGCCGTCGAGCAGATAGTCGAAGAACTCGGGGTTACAGGATGACGCGACGCAGTAGGTGACGCCGGGCACGATCGGCGTGCGCTTAATCTGCCGCTCTCCCCCCGGATCCATGGCCACGGCGTAGGTCGGGTTTAAGCCCCGGTCGCGGAGGTAGCCGAGCGCCTCCTTGAGCGCGATTAACGTGTATCCCCGCTTCTCGACCAGCGTCTTGACCCGGCGGAAGTTCGCGCGGACCTCGATGCTCGGGCCGGTGCTGACGATCACCGCGCCGCGAGCGGCCTTGTGGCGGTCCTTCTGGACCATCGGCAGCTTCCGCGCCGCGCTCGACCGGACGTAGTCAGCGAGGTGCTCGAAGTGCGGGTTGGTGAAGTTTATGGCGGCGGTGTTGGGGGGGGGCACGGTCTATTCTACCTCTGGAACGGGAAGATCAGCGCGCATGAACGCCTGCTCATTCTTCACCCGCAGCTGATCGAGCGTGAACGGCCGGCCACTCTGCGCGTCGACGAACTTGTCCACCGCTAGGCCGCCGTCGCGGAACAGCTTGCCCTTGGTCTTGCCGAGTACCTCGTCCTGGAACCCCGCCGGCTGCCGCTTGAGCCACTCCGGGTAGGTCTGTTTCACGGGGACTTGGCCGTTCATGCTGGCGCGGGTGTTGCGCTTTATCTTCGAAATCTGGCCGGGCTTAAAGCCCTTGGCCTTAAGCCGCTTGTCAAATATATCGTCGATCCGTGCAGCGCCTCGGCCTGGCTTAAGGTCCTTGCCGCTGAGTTCCCGCCATGAGCGAGTGATGGGGGACATTATCGACCTACAGTTGGGGTGCGCCGGTGGCCTCGCCCCAGACGGAGCGAGCGGCTCCCCGTCTAGTTCGGACTGCTTCGCGTCGCCGACCGGCGTGACCACCCCATCGCGAGAGATGCAGATCTCCGAGGTACGCCCGTCGAGCGTTGCAGACCAGCGCATCCCCTTCACCACGTCCTTGTTGGCCTCGTACAGCGATTCCCGCGCGCGGTTGGCGACGTGGTTCACGCTCGTCCGCACGAGCGTCGTCGCCGAGCGCTTAGTGATCTCCGTCGCGGCACGCAGATCGCGGATGATCTGCGGCGTGGTACGACCCTCAATTAGACCCAGGCGGACGGCTCCCTCAAGGCGCGACCGATGTTGATCCGAGAGCTGCGTGAACCACTCCCCGATCCGCTTTCCGCGCATGGCCTCGTCGGTGACGATGCTTCGCAGCACCTCGGGCGAGGGCCGGAAGTTGCCGAGGTCAACGCCGATCGCCTCGGTGAGCCGCCGCTCGGCGATGTCCACCTCGATGTTGGCTAGCTTCACGAGGTCCCCACGCGTCGCCACGACCATCGCACGGCGGATATCTCGGCGCTGGGCGCGCACGTCGGTAAGGATAGCTTGGAGGCGCTTGACCCCCGGCTGGAGGCTGGCCTCACGGGCGGCGGGGGAGAGCCGCGCGAGCTTGCCCTTGATCCGCTTGGCCAGGTCGGTGGCCGCCTCGTCGAGGATCGCCGTGACCTGGTTCGCCGTCGCCCCGCCGTAGCGGAGGAGGAAGACCTGGTGCCGAGTAGCTGCGTCGAGGAGGATGTCGTTGATGGGCATCTAGGTCGAGAGCTAAAGAACGACCTTCGCCAATACCTCGTTCCGACGCGTAACCGCCGCTGTAATATCGGCGTCCTTGGTCACGGCGGGAAGCTGCCCGTCGAGCGCGTTCAGGGTACGCTGTGCCGTGTTCATTTCGACACGCTCAGTGCGCAGCAGGTTGAGCAACCTATCGCGGAGCCGGTAATTAGCGATGATTGTCATGTCCGCTAGGCTCACGTCCGCGCTGATCTTGCTCGACTCGATGTCCTTGTACTTCGCCAGTTCGGCGGGCCACTCGCCCTGCGGCAGATCAGCGAGTATCAACGTGTAGTTGTCGATGTTCAGTTGGTACGAGTGAACCTCGTGCTCGCGCGCAACCAGGGCGTCGGCGATCTGCTCGGTCTTCATAGCGTCGGTGATAATAGGCATTTTAGATTTCCTTGTTGTTATTATGTAAAAATTACGAGGAAAACGCAACGCTCAATCCATTACCCGCCGGTAGTGTCCCCGGATCGGAGCGCTTACTGCCGAAGCCGGCGGAGTAGGGATAGGCCGTGACGAAGGGGTCATTGTTATGGGCAACTGCTATCTCAGAACCATCGGAAGAGAATGCGGCACCAAATCCAGGACCCGCCGGTAGTGTCCCCGGAT
>SDBV01000266.1_pt1 | contig 72361 bp, 61 predicted proteins | sample 2277081 | NCBI WGS metagenome assembly SDBV01 (sample SAMN10402039, study PRJNA504765) | marine sediment metagenome | isolation source: marine sediment core GS10_PC15, 223 cmbsf | place: Arctic Ocean: Southern Knipovich Ridge | collected 2010
TGGTTGATTATTGTGTGGATTATGGAGGGTCGGGGGGTATTATGGTGGTTTTTGCTTGACAAATCGGGTGGGGGCGGTTAAGAGAAATGACTAATGAATAATGACAAATGACAAATGTGGGCGCGGGCGGGCGGTGAAGGGGAATTGTGTCAAATTGAGATGGGGCTGGAGAAACAAAAAATGGATGGGAGAAACAACAAGGAGAGCGTAAGGAATATGGGAATAAAGGCGAAAGAGAATGAGTCTGGTTCAGTACGAAGAAAGCACTTGATGATTCTAAAGGGGCACTATGTGGAAGCGATACTGCAGGGGGATAAGAAACTAGAGTCACGATTTACGAAGACACGTCGATCGCCTTTTGGGAAAATCTCAAGTGGCGATGAACTTTATCTGAAGATAAGTTCTGGAGTTGTGTGTGGGATTGCAGAAGTAAAGAAGGTGGAGGAGTGGGACAACTTGACGCCGCAGAGTATGAAGAAATTGAGAAGCAAGTATGGGAGTCTTATAGGAGGCGATGAGGAATATTGGAGAGCGAAAGAACAGTCGCGTTATGGAGTTCTTATATGGATGAAGAATGTGAGGGGTATAGCAAAGAGAACAATTCAGAAAACAGATCGGCGTGCTTGGGTGGTGTTGAAAACAGGAAATGGGTATGGGTTGCTATGAGGTAATAAAGGCGAAGATTTGAGAGTCGGAAAAGTAACCAATGATCTGCTGCAACAAGTTATAGCTCTTGGAGATGCCAACAAGAGATATTTGGGTTTTTATCCCAGACAGGCCTTCGAAAGGAGTGCTCGAGAGGGGAGAATCTTAGGGGGCGTTGGAAGTAGTGGAGAGTTGCTTGGATACCTGCTATATTATATAGCGAAGGATCGAGCTAAGATTCAGCACTTGTGCGTGGCCGAGGAACATCGGTGCAAAGGAGTGGGGAAAGCTTTACTTGATGCGTTGAAACATGAAACAAAACATCTTACGGGAATCCTATTGCACTGTTGTCGAGATTTTCCCGCACATACATTCTGGAGCCGTCATTTTGTGGCAGTTGACGAAAAGCTGGGACGAGGGAAAAAACCGAGAGCACTTACGGCGTTTTGGTACGATCACGGCCATCCAGATTTGTTTACAGGGCACACAAGCAAATGTGATGACTCACATGCTACAGCAGTAATTGACCACAATGTACTAATTGACCTTATGAAGGAGGAGGATAACGAGTCTAAAGCTCTGAAAGCAGATTGGCTGACACAAAGCGTTAAATTATTCAAGACAGATGAGGCATTCAATGAGATAGACCGTTCTGAGAGCCCCAAGATTCGCAAGATGAACAAGGCTTTTGCATATAGTATCGATAGTCTTCAATGTGACAATGCGAGAGTTGATGAAGTAGTAAAAGACTTGATCTGTATTCTAGGTGAGGCAAAAAAAGCATCGGACTGGTCTGATCGCAAGCAGTTGGCAATTGCCATAGCGGGACAGGCTGACTTCTTCATCACACGTGATCGCGAGATTCTAAAGAACAACGACTGTTTGTCTGCGCAGTTTGGACTGGAAGTAGTTGATCCTCTCGAAATTGTGCTACATTTTGATTCGCTCCTTCGAAGTATAGAGTATAAGCCTGCCCGGCTCAAAGGTACGTTGATCACTGTGAGAAAAATATCCAGTGAAGATATCAGGACATTGGCGGATAGTTTTCTGATGCAGGAGATGGGAGAGCGGCGTTCAGACTTTGAGAGAAGAATGAGAGAAGCGATGCTATCTGAAGGTGGATGCCATGGTTTTGTCTATCTATCCGACAGCAGAAAGCTGGTTTTGGTGGTTATTGAGGCTGCAGGGAATGGATGCAACGTTCCATTTCTCAGAGTCGTGAAAGGTGGGACCGGTCCTATTTTGGCGAGGAATGTTGCTGTTGATCTTGTGCGGCATACGTTTGATTTGAGCAAGGGTAATTGTACGACGGTCGTAAATGATCCTCATCTTAGTGTAGAATCTAAAGATGCTCTTCAGGGTGCCGGATTTTTTCGCTGCGCTCGCGGATTTATTAAGCTTAACTGCTTGGGGAACTATAATACCGAAGAATTGCGTGAGGCATTGAAGCAGATAGTTGTTGAGGGTGATGAAGGAGGGACTAGCTCAGACTGGGCGTACGGATTAACACGGGCGCGAGGCATGCGAACGCTAGGTAAGGAAAGTACTCTTAGGGTGGAAAAGCGAATATGGCCTGGAAAGATGAGAGGAAGCTTGGAGAATTATATCATTCCGATCAAACCGAAATGGGCGATGCATCTATTCGATGAGGGATTGGCAAAAGAGGAGCTTTGGGGAGCAATTGAACACTTGGCGCTAAGTTATGAAAATGTTTATTATCGTGGCGCAATTCCGAAAGTGGTAACGTCGCCGAGCCGAGTACTTTGGTATGTTAGTGATGATAAGAGTTTCGCTGGATCAAAGAGGCTACGAGCGTGTTCACTCGTGACGGAGGTTAGCATTGGCCCTGCAAAGGAACTTTATACAATTTATGAGCGGCTTGGTGTATATGAATGGAAAGATATTCTGAAAACTGCGCATGGAAACGCCAAAAACAAGGTGATGGCGATTCAGTTTGCGAATACCGAGTTGTTTAGAAACCCATTGGCAAGGGATGACGTAGATCGTGTTGTGAAGAGGTTTCTAGGGACGACGCCACCTCTTTCAACAGCACTGAGGATACCTGAAAAGTGCTTTTTAAAATTGTACGAGATAGGAATGGCAACAGTGTAATGTGCTGCAGAAGTTGGTGAAGGTTTGCCGTTTGACGGAGCTAAGATGGCGATCAGGAAAAATATAACATTGATTTTGATCGCCGGTATATTGGCGGGTGATTTTCTTTCGGCCCTTCGGGCCTTATATTGAACCCCTTTGGGGTTCTGGGATTCGTGGCTACATCGACCACGGGTTTCGCTTCGCTACACCCGTGGTTAGTTATATTGAACCCCTTTGGGGTTCGGGGGTTTGCGGCTGGGTCGGCCACGGGTTTCGCTTCGCTACACCCGTGGTTATCTATATTGAACCCCTTCGGGGTTGGATACGCTGGCAGTGAGGCTGTGGATTCCGGATCAAGTCCGGAATGACAAAAAAGGGTCCCAAGTACCTTTAATTCCCCACAGCCAGTCGAAATCCTGATTGTCAAGCATCACAGCGCCTCTGCCAAATCCTTGCTTTTCCGCCTCGGCTCTGTCGCTCATAAAAATCATCGGGGGTAGTGGGCATCCAGCCATTCGAAATCCTGATTGTCAAGCATCACAGTGCCTTTTTCAACTTGATTTTGAACCCACGACTCTTGTCTGCTGGTCATAAAAAGCATCGTACGGGGGTCTTTCCACCTGTACTGTTCGGCATGGCCGTCAACAAAAGAGAATGTGCAGCCCTTGTTGTGGAAATTGCCGAGAGGATCCCAAAACGAATAAGAGTAAGGTTCGTAGTCCCAGTCACCAATGCTGTAATAATGCTTGTCGTAGTTGTCTTCGAGAAAGAGATACCTTTGCCCGCCACTCTTGATATCGGTTAATAACCCGGCGTCTTCGTAGAAACTCGGCATGACGTAACTGCGATAAAACTGGTAGTAACGTAGAGGGTCGCTTGCGCCGGCTCTTCCCTTTATTACCCGCTTGTCCCCCGGACAGTGAAACACCTTCGGAGACTCCAGGTATGGGTAAAGTGCACCTTCGACACAACCATTTATACGGGCTGAGAGATTCAGGAGGAGGCCGCCACTATCGCCATTTCCCACAAAAACCTGGTCGCCACTGGAATCATACTGTAAAGGCGGCTTTACCCAGCCTGGTGGATCTTGCGTGACCACATCATCGTTAACACTGCCGCTGCAGTATGCATGAATTTTCCCTGCCTGCGCTCACTGCCGCAACACTGTTTCTTGAGGTTTTGCAAGAGGCTCATTACAAAAGCGGCAACAGCTTTGCAAAAACGATTGTAAACAGCATGCCGATAAAAGCAAGAACGCTGACGGTTACGGTCCAGGTTTTCAGCGTTTCCACCTCGGTAAGGCCGCTCATTTTCGCGAAAATCCAGAAACCGCTGTCATTCATCCAAGTGCCGCATTGGGCCCCGAACCCGATCGCACAGGCAATATAAACAGGGTGATAGCCGATAGACTCCGGGGTGCCGATAGACGAAGCCAGCATGGCAGAGGTGGTAATCATGGAGACGGTACTGGAGCCCTGTGCAAATTTAATTATAAAGGCCACGAAAAAGGCCATCAGCAGCAACCGGATACCTCCGAGGCTTTGTGTGGAATCGGCCACAATCAGGTTCTGCACTACCGGTCCGATCTCTGCTTCTTTGAGCATGGCTCCGAAGGCTCCGCCCGCAGAGGTGATGAGGATGATCATACCCCCGCTCATGAGTGAGTTTTCCACCATATCGGCCAATTCTCGACTTGACGGTTTTCGGTGCCGCCAGAGCACGAATAAGGCGATCGCCGCGGAAACAAGCATAGCGAAGTTTGCATTGCCGATGATGGATGTAAAACCTTCCGCACGGTGGAACACAGAATCCGGGGCAGTTCCTTTCGCCAGAGCCGAAACAATGGTATGGGCGGAAATCATTAATACAGGTAAAAGAATCGGCAGGGCCGAAGCAAGCAGGTTTGGAAGTTTTTCATGGTGAAGCTGTTCTGGATATTCCTTGTATCCCTCGATGGGACGCATGGGGAAATCAAAAACCCGGCTGATCCAGTGAATAAAATACAGCATCACCACAGCAGTGCACAGGGCCATCAGCAGACCGACCATGATCATCATGCCGAGGTCAATTTTGAGCATATCGGCGATGAGAAGCGGGCCCGGGGTCGGCGGCACGAGCGAATGGGTAATCGAAGCGCCGGCTCCCATTGTGAGGACAAGGAGCATGTAACGAATACCGGTTCGTCGATGCATGGAACGGGCCAGAGGCAACAGCAGGTAAAACACAGTATCGAAGAACACTGGTACCGAGAGCACAAACCCGCTGGCCATAAGAGAAACGGGACACCGTTTTTCGCCCAGCAGGTTAATAAACATCCGGACGATGCGGTCAGCCGCTCCGCTTTCAATCAGGCATCGCCCGATTATGGCGGCCATGGCGATGACTATGCCGATCTTGCCAGCCGTTTCACCAAAAGCATACGCCACCCGGCCGATCTTGTCAGCTAATATTCCAGGCGTCAGCAGACTGACCAATATCGCGGCCGTGATGAGAGCCAGAAACGCATTCATCCGAAACCAAATGATAGAGACCAAAACAACAGCCATTCCGATAGCCGTAATCAAAAGCGGAGAAATTTCCAAAAATTATATCCTCCCAATTTTTCTAAAACTCATATAAACTGACATTTCCCATTTAGACGTTTACAAAACATGATTCAGTCCTTTCGAGGCCAATAGTTCTACCAAATTCATTTTGAACTGTCACGTTTTTTCTTCTCCAGGACAACTTTTCGAGAATTTACAAGAAAACCCGGATGGGACCCCCGAGGAAAGTTCAAAAAAACTGCCCCCAGGTGCCTTTAATTCCAGGCAGGATGGTAATTTGCGTAAAATGCCACCGTGGAAAACTTGTTAATAACTTTTCGCCAGGCCGTCCTGTAAGCCCGTTGGCCGCTCCGAAGTTCCCAGCCCTGAACCCCACCCAAGTTACCGGACCTTCGTATTCCAGAAACAACTACTTGTCAGGTAGTTGCAACAGCCTGTCGGATATAGAGTTATGGCACGGCACTTGCCATGCCGGGTCATATATACCGACTGGTTGGTATGTATAGAGTTATTGTCATCAGCACTCTGCCCGGTTTGCGGAAAACGGGCGAACATGGGGAACTTTCGTGGATAACTTGGAAAAACACGCGAAAAACCAGCTTCGTCAACCCCCCTTTTTCTCACAGATACGCCCTGTTTGCATCACATTTGGGCAACAATCCTGGCCCTGAGTTGGGCACAGGTATTGCCCGCATTGCCCGCATTGGTCACCGCCGAGCAGACAGCGATTGCGCGTGCCCCTGCTTTGAGCACTGTGTGCAGGTTTTCCAGGTTTATCCCTCCGATGGCTACATGGCATAGTCCGGTATCTGCCAGCGTTCTTACCGCGCGGCTGACATATTCAAGGCCTGCGACCCTTGCTTCGGGCTTGGTCGGTGTGGCAAAGACCGGTCCAAGGGCGACATAATCGGCTCCGTCGGCGATAGCCCGGTGCAGTTGTTCGATATTATGGGTGCTGGCGCCCACGATCATTGGTCCGGTCTGAAGCTGCCGGACCCGGGCGATCGGCAGATCGCTCTGACCCAGGTGGACGCCGTCGGCACCAGATGCTAACGCAATATCAACCCGGTCGTTGACTATGAAAATAATGCCCGCTTCGGCACAGATGCCCCTCAGCCTGACGGCCATCTCAAATACCACATCGTCCGGCAAACCCACGGCCCGCAGTTGAAGACAGTCGGCTCCGCCGGCAATGCAGCTCTGCGCAAGGGCCATCAACTCTTCGCTGGCCGCCCCTGCCGCCCCTGCCGGGCCCGTCGCGGGCGTCAGCAGGACGTAAAGCCTGACGCCCCTGAACCTGAGGGCACTGTCGGCAAACAACGTGACATCCTTTTCGAGGGTATATGCGTCAAATCGCAGTTGCTCAAGTTTGGCTGTCGCTGCAGGGTTTATTGTCTGACACATCTCGGCCAAGACACGCAGGGCCTCGCCGAGACGTTTTGCCGCGGCAGTAAAACAGTCTTTGATGTTTTTTCGGCAGAGCTGGTCCGCTACCTGCAATCCCCTGCCGACGTCGCCCTGTGAGTCTCTGCAGGCAATCAACGCGTCAGTATCGAGCATCTGGATGGTCGCGCAGAGCCTGTGCCGTAACTGCTTGGCACGCGAGCTGAGCGTCGTTGAGTTCAACGCAAATCGGCAGTATTCCTCAACCAGCCGAATCGCCTCGCGAGCCCGGTTGAAATTAGCATCAATTATCCGCAGTACACTTCGTTCCACAAAACCAATTATAGGAATCGCCCCGGCAGTTGGTAGATGATTTTTGGGGATATCATCCAATAAAATCAGAAACGGTGCGTTAAAACGCAGCTTACATGTTCAATGATCACTTCAGTTGGTTGGCGGTCAGCTTTAGTTCGTATAGTTTTTCATTGTCGATGTTGTATATTTCGTACAGGAGTTGCCGGTCGTCTCCGGTCGTATCGAAGGACAGTTTTCCGAAGGAGCATTTTTCGTTATAGCTGAAAAGACAGCCGGGCATCTTTCCGTGTGTGTGGATGTTGGTCAGTTTTGAGCTTTCAAACTCGTAGAAGTCATATCCGCGTGGTCTTTCGATCTTCCAGGCGTCGCTTCGGTGCCGGTCTGCACTGATGAGGACGACGCCGTTGATTTTGTTGTGTTCGATGAAGGAGAAGACTTCCTCCCTTTCCTTCTCGTAGCCCTTCCACGTGTCCAGGCTGCCGGGCTTTGTATTCAGGGCCCATGGTACCGACGATGCCAGTACTTTGAATGTGCCCTTTGATTTTCTCAGTGTGTCCAGGAACCATTTTTTCTGGACTGGTCCGAGCATTGACGGGTTGTCGCTGCTTTTTGGGCCTTGGCGGTAGTATCGACAGTCCAGCATGATGAAATGCACATCTCCGATATAGAAATCGAACCAGCAGCCGGGCTGTTTTTCGCCGCCTGCGTAATATGGGTTGGCCCAGTTTTGCTTGAATACTTTCCAGACGTCACGTTTCCACGCCGGCTTTTCGATGTCTGGGCCGCCCCATCCGTCGTTTACCGTGAAGTCGTGGTCATCCCATATCGCGAAGATTGGTGTCCGCGAAACAAAGCCGCGGTACTCCGGCTGTGACTGCCTGCGGTAGTAGCAGTATTTCTGTACGGCGGGTTTTTTGGGGTCGTCGATATATACGTTGTCGCCGAGGAACAGAAACGCGGTCAGATTATGGCTTTGGATCGTGGTCCACACCCGTTCATATTCGGGAGTGTAGCCTGCGCCGCCGCCGAATCCGATGCTGAAATTGACCTTGCTGCCCTGCGGTGGGAACGTCCGGAAGACACTGCTCGGTCCCGTATCGATGCCGTTGATGCGCAGACGGTACATGTATTGCGTTGCCGGCTTCAGATTTGAGATGCTCAGCACGGCGGTGTAGTCCCCCTCGGCGTCTGTCCTGACGACGGTGCTTTTGTCGGCGTTGATCGCCGCTGAACCCGGTGCGGCAATCACGCAGTAAAGGACCTGGACATCCGCCGGCTCGGCTGTTCGCAGCCAGAACTTTGCACTGTTTTCCGTGACGGCTCCGACCATTGGGCCGTGGAGCAGGAGTGGCTGTTTGTCCCTGATGAACTGCTGGTAGGCTTTATTTTTGTAGAGTGGTTTTAGCAGGTCTCTGGGCCCGGCGATGAATCGGGCTGGGGGCAGACCTTTTTCGACGGCGCGTTTGACCCAGGGCATTGCCTTGTCGATGTCGCCCCGTTGTGTGTGGACCATTGCGAGGCAGTACATTGATTCGGCGTCGTCGGGTTGGTCTTTCAGGTAGCTCTCGATTGCCTCGACCAGGCCGTCGGTTTTGCCGTCAACGACACGCGAGACAACGCCGCGACCCTGCTTCTTGTACTGTTTGTCGGCATATTTTGCCATTATGATGTCTTTGGCGCTAATAGACAGACAGACGATAATAACTGCGATCACCAAAAACACGACGCGATTAAAAAAACGATTCAGATGAATCATGTCCTTTCCTCCCACCATTTTCAATTTATTCACCGAACCAGTAGTGGCTAATAATACCAGAAACGCTCCCTCCAGGCAATATGCTGTTTCCACGGACTTGGCTGGTGATTATTGTTGTTTAACCACTTCGGGGTTGGCTACGCTGGTGGCGGGGCTGTGGATTCCTGCCTTCGCAGGGGTGACTTTGATAAGATAGCAGGGGTGACTTCGATAAGCATGTAGGGTGCGTTAAAACGCACCCTATGTGCCAAAATAGTACGATAATAGTAACTGAGTATCTGAGCCGACGAGAATGGGCCGCGACCGAGCACATAGGTCGGAGGCGGCTCAGATGCGGACAATCGCAAAACTGCTTTCTGCTTAAAACTGCTTCAATTGGCAAAATGTTGAATTACTGTGAACGGTTACCAAAACTTTTTGTGTCCATAGAAAACCAACTTGCTTTATGATCGGAATAACGTATCGTGACATATTGTCAGGCCCTGTTCTTTCTGCTGTTAGCCCGAAAGCGAAAAACGCAATTCGAGGAATTAGTAGTCTTCCACAAACTTTGGGACGTTAATAATTTATTGGTCAGAAATGGTGCGTTAAAACGCACCCTACATGCTGAGTTGGCGATAGCCTCTGTGGTGGTGTTGCGGACGATAGAATGAGCGCATTGGATATGGAATGGGCAGGTCGGATATAAAAAACGCGTCGGATATGGAATGAGTACGTCGGATTTTGATTGTATCGTGGTTGGCGCCGGTCACGCTGGGGTCGAAGCGGCCCACGCCGCCTGGCGGATGGGGGCAAAGACGCTGCTTGTCACTATGAGCCGCCAGACGATTTCCAAGATGAGCTGCAACCCAGCCATCGGCGGCATCGGCAAGGGCCAGATCGTTCGCGAGATAGACGCCATGGGCGGGCTGATGGGCAGGGCTATCGACGCGACGGGCATACAGTTTCGTCTTTTGAATCGCTCCAAGGGGCCCGCGGTGCAAAGCCCACGCGCACAGGCTGACAAATATGCCTACAAAGATTTTGTCCGGGCTGAGCTGGAATCTGCAGGGGGGCTTTCGATTGTCGAAGCCCTCGTCGCCGAGGTGCTCGTGGACGCTAATGCGGACGGCAGCAGGGTCCGCGGCGTTGGGTGTATCGACGGACGAACATTTTCGGCGCCCGCGGTCGTGTTGACCACGGGGACATTTCTTCGCGGCATTATGCATTGCGGCGACGACCAATGGTCAGGCGGTCGGCTTGACGAACCCGCCAGCAATGAACTGAGCGATTGCCTGCGAAGACTGGGCCTGACGGTCAACAGGCTAAAGACCGGTACGCCGCCGCGACTGGCGGGCGATTCGATTGATTACGACAGGACCGAGGCCCAGCCGGGCGATGAAAATCCGGTTCCGTTTTCATTCATGACCGACCGTATAGACCGCCGGCAGGTCCCATGCTGGATCACCCATACCAACCCGCAGATACACAAACTGTTGCGTGACAATCTGCATCGCGCGCCAATGTACACCGGCCAGATTGAGTCGGTTGGCCCGCGGTATTGCCCCAGCATCGAAACCAAGATTACTCGTTTTGCCGACAGGGACAGGCACCAGGTCTTTCTCGAACCGGAAGACAGAGCGGTGAGCACCGTCTATTGCAACGGCATCAGCACCTCCATGCCGAGGGACGTTCAGGAGCGGATGATACGGCTTCTGCCCGGCACCGAAAACGCCCGGATAGTACATTACGCCTATGCGATAGAGTATGACTATTGCCCGACGGTGCAGCTTCGTGTGAACCTGGAGAGCCGCTGTGTCGATGGACTTTTTCTGGCAGGCCAGATTAACGGGACCACCGGCTACGAAGAGGCTGCCGGCACCGGGCTGATGGCAGGTGTCAACGCGATCCGTAAACTGAACGGCGACGAACCCTTCGTACTCGGCAGGGAGCAGGCCTACATCGGCGTCATGATCGACGACCTGCGGACCAAGGAGATAGTCGAACCATACCGGATGTTTACCTCGCGGGCGGAGTACCGTCTGTCGCTAAGGTCCGATAACGCGGACCGGAGATTGACGACGTTGGCTGGGGCGATCGGGCTGATTGACGATGGACGGCGACGGAGATTCCATGAGAAGATGGCTGACATCGACCGGGCGGGCCAATTCCTGCGGAAAACCAGGATCAACGAGCAAACCGTCTGGCATCAGTTGAAACAGCCCGACAGTCCGCTGACCGAGGACATTTCGACGGTGCCGGGTCTGGCGGAGTTGAATTTGTCGGACGAAGTTATTTCTTCGCTGCTGATTGACGCCAAATACGAGGGCTATCTGGCCCGGCAGGCTCGGCAGATTGCCGGCGCCGGCAACCTTGAAAATATCAAACTGCCGGAGGGGTTTGACTACTCTGCCGTACCGCATCTGCGACATGAAGCCAGGGAAAGGCTCTGTGCCCTGCGTCCCTACACGCTTGGTCAGGCTGGCAGGGTCGGCGGTATCACCCCGGCCGACATCACCGTCATCCGGATACAACTGAAAAAAATGGCTCTTCCGGGAAATGGGAGGATAGAAACGAGATGATGGGACGAAAAAAAGTATATTGGTAACCGTTCCTGACTGTGAACGGTTACCAGGTTTTTTTAGAGGTTTCGTCTATTGTTTGCAATTGTTCGGCGGCTCTGCTACAATGGCGTCGATCTGTGGGCGCACATCGGCTATCCGCCGCGCAGGGTGCTGTATAGAAATCGAATTGCCGTAGGAGGGGGCATGAAATGCCCCTTTCGTGCTCGCGAGAAAAATTGACAGATTGCCGAACGGCTATCCGCCGCGCAGGGTGCTGTATAGAAATCGAATTGCCGTAGGAGAGGAAAATGGAACGTCGTGAATTTCTGGTAAAATCGGTAGTTGGTTTCGGTGCCGTTGCGTTTGGTCCGGGCATGGCATTGGCCACGGAAAAGAAACTGGTCCCGGTCTATTATGATCCGTCCAGGCAGGACGTTCCCCTTGGCAGGACCGGCATGAAGATGTCTCGCATGTGTCTTGGTACCGGCATGAATGGCGGGAAGAGGCAGAGCAACCAAACCCGCCTGGGCAGGGAAAAATTCGAGGCCCTTATACGCCACGCATACGAACGCGGCGTTCGCGTTTTCGACCTGGCCGACCTGTACGGCACACACCCTTATATCGTCAGGGCGTTAAAAAAGATTCCTCGCAAGAACTACAAGATCATCAGCAAGATATGGTTTCGGCCCAGAGGAATCCCCGAAAAAGAACGTCTCCCCGCCGAGACACTGGCCCAGAGATTTCTTAAGGAGATGAACACCGACTACATTGACCTTTTGCTGTTGCATTGTGTTATCTCTCCGAAGTGGAACAGTGAACTCGACGGCTATATGAACGACCTGGCGAAGTTGAAAAAGAAGGGCATCATCCGTGCACACGGGCTGTCCTGTCATTCGCTGGACGCGCTGAAGACCGTTGCCGTCGAGCCCTGGGTTGACTCGGTCCACGTGCGAATAAATCCCTATGGTGCCAAGATGGACGGCAAACTCGAAGATGTCGCCCCTGTCGTCGAAAAGATTCACAGGGCAGGCAAGGGCGTCATCGGCATGAAATTAATTGGCGCGGGCACCTTCCGTGACGACGGCGACAAGAGAAGCAAGTCGCTGCAATATGTCCTCGGTCTCGGTGCCGTGGATGTGCTTAACGTCGGCTGTGAAAATCCCGCCGAGATCGACGACCTGATCAAACGTATCGCGAAGATACCGCGATCAATCCGTAAAGCCTAACCCTGCGTGGCCGGAACCAAACAGGTTTTTAATATTGGATTCTCATAAAAATTCGTGCACTACTAACAGTCAAAAGCATGCGTTTTTCGCTTTACCGGCTGACAACAGGATGCAAGAAACGGACGGTTCATCCTGATAGCAGCCTTTAGGACCTATAGCTTAAGCAACCTTTTGTTTTTGGTATCTTTTCAGGAATATCCCGGCTCTTTGGGTAAATCTGCGGACTTATAGAATGGCTGTGTAATCCGTCTATGCTTTTGATGAAGAGTCTGCGGGAAATAACTCATCAAAAATCTGGCTGTCGAGATTACGGGCATAGTAATTTTTGATGATAGCCTCACCCTGATCTTTGTATTTGACTAATGAATTGGATACACCGGTCCTGATCATTAAAATAACAAACACACACGCCGCGACATTCAGCACACGCTCAAACCCCGGCCGCATCTTCTCAAACCGACTCAGATCAGACCTGGCATTTCGCAGAATAGCGGATTTCGGCGCATATCTTAACGAGTGTTTCAAAACATCCAGCGTTTTATTATTTGCTTTGGCCAACAGATCGATATTCATCGGCTGTGTTTTGATCAGCATCAGCGCAATTTCAACCCGGTTGGCGATGGCCAGCCGTCGCTGGCAACGCGGACAGTGAGCAACATGACCAGCCAGCCGCTCTATCACACGCGACCGAAATGTCCCCCAAAGCCCCGTTTGCGAGTTTCGCACCATACGGCATTGATTGTTATGATTCCTTGTTTTCATCGTTCTTCTCGATTCTTTGATTGTGCCATCCACACAGCCAGGAGCTTGACCGCTTTGTGACGATACTGCCTGGCGGTTGCCGTTCGAATCCCCAGTATCCCGGCGACCTGGCTATACGGCATCTGAGCCAGGTCCCGCAATACGACCACATCACCAAGATAGGCCGGCAATTCTGCGACTGCCTCACGAACTCTCTGCTGAAGCCGCATTGAGTCAAGCTCCGTAACGGGATTATTTTCAGGAGCCCGATATTCTTTCAAAAAAGTCTGTTGGTACTTACGCTGCAACTGCTTTTGACGCAGCACGGAAATTGCCAGATTCGACGCCGTCCTAAACAGGTAAGCCCGAACATTGCTCGGCTTTGCCTGGTTGGGTAAATGAGCTAAACGCAGGAATGTATCCTGATAGGTATCGCAAACGTCCTCTTCGTTGCCCAGGATTCGCCACAGCATTGTCACCAGCGTCGGGCCGTGTTCCTGCATAGACACCAGCACCCACCGCTGGCTTTTACAAACCGATTGGGCCCGCGTCAGGTCAAACGTCAATTCCAAGATGGTCGAGTTTACGGCCATAACTCCCTGTTCCCGATGCTTCTGAGAAATAGGACGTACTTGATACCCACTATGTTACCTCAAAAATCAAAAAATGCAACCTTTTTTAGGTTTAAGGTAACATTTTCCCGTCGAAAGCGTCTTAAAAAGTGAAGGGACCAAAAAGCAAACTCAGTTGCACTTATTGGTTGAATCCGCTTCTTTTTGAAAAAGTAGTTAAACAAAGAAGTAGCCAAACTATGAAAAAATCGGCAAAATCCAATGTACCCGAACTGGTCGATGACATCCTCAGAGAGGCTATTCGGTTTGGGGCGAGCGATGTCCATTTTGAGCCAGGCGTCGCTGAATTACAGGTAAGATACCGCCTGGACGGCACACTCAAAACGGTGGAGACCCTGCCGGCGGCCATCAGCGGCAATGTTATCGCCCGCCTGAAGGTGCTTGGGAACCTGCTGACGTATCGCAATGACATCCCGCAGGAGGGCCGTATCGAGGGCATCCCGGGGCAGCCTGTTGACTCCGAGTCCGGCAAAGTCATTGACAAACGGCTGGCGGTCTTTCCGACTATCCACGGCCAGCGTGCCGTCGTTCGCATTTTCTACGAAAACGAATCCCTGACTGAATTGGGCAAACTGGGCCTGAATCCGACGATTGAATCATCGCTCAAAGAGTTCGCTTGTAAAAATCAGGGCATTTTGCTTTTGACCGGCCCGGCTGGGAGCGGAAAAAGCACCACACTGGCGGCCCTGTTGCGGTATATCCTCCGGCAGTTTCCGGGGAAAAGCATTGTCGCACTCGAAGACCCGGTCGAACGGGCCATCCCCGGCGTCACACAGGTCCAGATCGACCAGCACGGCGAAATGACCTTCCCCCTTGCGCTGCGTTCCCTGCTGCGGCAGGACCCGGAGGTACTGATGATCGGGGAGATCCGCGACGCCGAAACCGCAAAGATCACCATCGAAGCAGGTCTGACGGGTCATCTGCTGATGAGTACAATGCACAGCGGCAGTTGCAGCGGTGCCCTGTTGCGTTTGCTGGAAATGGACATCGAACCGTATCAGGTTACCTCAGGTATCTGTGCGGTGCTCAATCAACGACTTGTGCGAAGATCATGCGAACACTGCAAAGAAAAAAAGGCGGACGGCACATACGAATCCCACGGCTGTGAAAAATGCCATAACACCGGTTTCCACGGCAGGGTGCTGCTGGCGGAAATGGTCGAACTCGACGGGCAGCTCCGCAAAACAATCCTCCAGCGAGGCGATATGGAAAGCCTTGAGGCGACCCTTGAGGCCCGCGGACACATGAAACTGATACAGGACGGCAGACGGCTCCTCAATCAGGGCATTACAACAAATAACGAGATCGAACGAGTTTGCGGAGCATGACAGATTCCTTGCCGGCGACGGAAATTACAGCCGGACGCAGTAAAAATGATTTTTGTAACCGTTCACAGTAATTCGATATTTTAGCCAATTGAAGCAGTTTTAAGCATTTTTCAGAAAGCATTTTTGCGATTGTCCGTATCTGAGCCGACTCCGACCTGTGTGCTCGGTCGCGGCCCATTCTCGTCGGCTCAGATGCTCAGTTACTATGTATCGTAACATTTTAGCACGTAGGGCGCGTTTTAACGCAGCGTTTCTGGCTGTGGACGGTTACTGATTTTTTAGAGGTTCCCTGAATCTTTAGAGGTTCCCAATAATTAAGGGCTGAACTATGGCATTATTTGAATATCGATCCGTCACCACCGCTGGGAGATTGATGACCGGCACGATTGAGGCCGCCGATATCGAGCAGGCCAAATCCTCGCTGGATGCATTGAACCTGCAAGTCACAGAGCTGGAAAAAACCAAAGAGCCGCCCATTCCCCAAAGCATCGGCCACAACGAGTTCATCCTGTTCAATGAGCAGCTTGCCTCGCTGACCAAGGCGGGCATTCCGCTGGAACGGGGACTGAGGGAACTGGCCCACGATGCCGGCTCGCCAAAGATGCGGTCGCTGATTTCCAGTATCGCCGATGAGATGGAGCGGGGAACCCCCATCGACCAGTCCATCCAGAAACACCAAAGAGATTTTCCGCCGCTCTATGGGATGATTCTCAAGTCCGGCGTAGAGACAGGCCGACTCGGCGAAATGCTCACCAACCTGAGCCGACACATGCAGGTCGAACTGCGCACAAAACGGATCATCATCGAATCACTGACGTATCCGGCGGTTGCACTGGCCCTTGCGGCGATGATCGTCACTTGTTTATTTGTTATGGTAATCCCCACGTTTGGTGAAGTGCTTTCTGATATGTCCGACGGCAGAGCCAGCCTGCCCTTTTTAACAAATCTTATTCTGGCTATGGCTGACCACGTGTGGGACTTCTGGCTGGTGTTCGGCATTATCATCGCTGTCGTTGTGTTTATCTGGAAATCACTCTCCGTCAACGCCGCGGGCAGACGCGCCAAAGAACGCTTCTTCAGGGCGCTGCCGATGGTTGGCCGTGTTTTCAAAAACGGCCTGCTGGCACGCTTTGCAGAGTGCATGTCCATTCTGGTCAATGCAGGCTGTACACTGGACGACGCCGTCGATCTTTCCGGCCAATCCTCCAGCAGTGAACTGCTCAAAGAGGAATGCGCAACACTGGCTGAACAACTGAGAGAAGGCTCCAACTTTCTCGAAGCGGGAATGAACTGTGAAACGATTCCGCGGTTGTTTTTGTACTCCGTTCAATTGGGCGCCCAGCGAAACGAGCTCAAAGAGAATCTCAACAGCCTGGCGCAGATGTACACAAGCAGAACAATTTCCATGCAATCGCAGATGCAGGCCCTGCTGGCGCCGATCTTAATCATCCTGCTCGGCGGAATCGTGGGGATGATCGTCCTGGCAATGTTCCTTCCAATGATCCAAACGATGGAGGTGCTGATGTAAAATGTGGACGCTTTATCTGATTAATATTGTTGTCTTTATCGGTTTCCTGTTCCTGGCATGGAAAAAACCCGCCCTTGCGCTGATTTTATTATTACCCACAGCGGCAGGAATGTCTCTTTCAGGATTGATCTTTTTCGGCGGTGAAGCCGTAGATGAAGGAATTGTGATTTTTCTGCTTCCCATTTTCCTTTTTCCCATCGCCCTCTGCCTGGTCCATTGGAGCCCGTCACCAAGTCAGTTGGAAATACCATGGTACAAAACCGTAACGTCGGTAATTCTGACGATGTTCATGTATCTTCTCATTTTAGCCGTTTTTGTGGCTGTCTTTCAGCTTTTCAGCATAATACTGTTCATCGTCTTTTTGGCTGCGGTTTACCAATTCACCCAGGCTAAAAAGTTTGGGCTGGCCATGGATATTATCGCTACGATTGGAGCAAGCATCCGGCAATCTCTGCCCCTGCCCACGGCATTGACGGCAGCGGCACACGGCCAGAAGAAAAAAGCAGCTCGGGTCTTCAATAATATCGCCCATTGGCTCATACAGGGCCGACCGTTGTCCGAGGCCCTCCGGCTGGGATACCCCAAATGCCCATCCGACATCCTTGCGTCTATCACGGCCGGGGAAAAAATGGACCAACTGCCCAAAGCCATCGAATCGCTGCAGGCCGATCTTTCCGAAAAAGTCAACGGCTGCAGTATCGTCAGACCCGTCAATCCATTGTATCCGTGTGTAGTGTTAGTCATTGCTTTTACTGTAGTGATGGGATTAACAATTTTTATCGTCCCCACATTTGCCGATGTCCTCGGAGATATGAGCGATGGGCAGGCATCTCTGCCGGCAATAACACAGACACTGCTGGATTTTTCAAATTGGATGACGGCAAGAAACGGGGTTAATGCACTGTTGGTTTTTTCATTGTTCCTTTTGGTAATCGTTTTTGTAATGCACATTCGATTCCGCAGACGCACCCCTGAAGAGCCGCGTTTCCTTTCGCGTCTCGGCGACCGAATCAAGTGGTTCACACCCGTCCTGGGCTGGTTTGAAAAAACATCAGGCAATCACAATCTCGTTCGGGCCTTGCGTATCGGATTGATTGCGGGCTACCCGGTCAATACCATCCTGCGAAACGTGCTGGGGCTGGATGTGAATGCGTGCTATCTGGGCTGTATCAAAAACTGGCTGAATAAAATCGAATCCGGCGACAATATCGCTCAATCCGCAAGAAGCTGCGGACTGGACAAGACGCTCGCCTGGGCCTTCGACGATACAATCAATAAAGGCAACACTCCGCAGATACTCGAAGGCCTTGAAGATGTCTATCGCAGCAAATACAACTATCGAAAAAATGTTCTGGCCTCGGCGAGCTGGCCCCTGATTATTCTGGGCATGGGACTGATCGTCGGCTACGTCGTTTGTGCAATGTTCATGGGTACTTTCAGTATCCTGACTGTAACGATGCAACACGTAATACCGCAATAACAGAGAAATCATGAAAACACACACAAAACATAAAGGTTTTTTGAGCGTTGAATTGGTTGTTGCTATCAGTGTTCTTGCAACCATTATCACTGTGCTTGGGGCGTTGGGCGTTTCTTTCGGCAAGCTGAACAACCACCTCTGGGCAAAACACACCTGTTACAACGCAGGGGCAGCCCAGATGGATTCCATCGCTGCCACCGCAAAACCGATCAGCCAGGAGAAGTTCAATGAACTCTGGCCCGGGGTTCTCTGTGACATCCGGACCAGCGAAGGTGCGGGCCAATGGCAGGGCCTGGGGAAAATCGACCTGACGCTGAGTAAAAGAGTAAAGCACAAAGACGTCCAGGTCCGGCTCACACGTTACCTTCCGGCTCACACGCTACCTCCGGCCACGAAGGGGGGGGGCAATGAACGCTAAACACCGCGCTTACTCACTGATTGAACTGCTCGTGATCCTTGTGGTGGTCGCAGCCATGACGGCGTTATCAGTTCGGCCGTTGCGAACGCTTATCTCGGAAATCCCGCGTTCGGCCCGCATCTGCCAGACGCTGAATGCTACCACAAATGCCTTGAAACAAATCAAAAAGGATGTTGAGCAGGCCACTATAATTACCGGTTTTAAGGATAGCGTTTTGACGCTCCAACACGTCGTCGGCCCCGTGATTTACACGCTCACCGACGGTCAAATCACCCGGCGGCCGGGAATAAATGAACAGGATGCAGAATATACATGGCAATTGCCTCACCTCAGGATAGAAACCAATCTCTGGGGCCTGGATGACGAATATTACGCCGTTGAACTGAAAACATGGAACCAGCAGCGCATGCTGGGCAAAGAGCAATGCCGCTTTAAGCAGTCAACGGTATTTTTCCAAAAAGGCAAACAATAATGAATCGCACCCAAAAGCAAAAAGGATTCATTCTGTTGATGGTCGTGGCACTGATTCCTCTGGTCGGGATGGCCGCGGTGGTCCTGACCTCCAACAGCAGGCAGCTCATCACCCAGACCCGCAGAAGTGCACTTCGGCTCCACGCCCAACTGGCCTGCGAAAGCGGGATTGCCTGGATCGAAAAGAACGCTGTAAATTCGCTGACCATACATCAACCGCTTGTCCTGGAGAACAGCCACGAAGACAAAACTATCACCTGCACCGTCGAAATGATTTCCCAAACCAATGAACAATCGGAATTCAGTCTTGCAGGGTCAGCGACAGATAACCGTTTTTCCTGTGAATATTCGCAGCAACTCGTATTAAAACGCAGATAGAAAGAATTCAGGAGCAAATAAAATGAAGATACTATCCGGAAATAGAAAAGCATTCACTTTGATCGAACTGCTTGTCGTCATCGCCATCATTGCGATGCTGTTAGCTATCCTTATGCCCGCATTGAATACGGTAAAAAAACAGGCATCGCAGGTCGTCTGCATGGCCAACTTATCCCAATGGGGGTTGATCCTGACATTGTACACAGAGGACAACAACGGCCATTTCTTTGCGGGCTATTACGACTATGCCGACCCGAATGGTGTGATCCACCAAAGCGGTAATGCCGACCTCTGGCCGTATGCGTTGCAGTCCTATTACGAGGTGCCGAAACTGAAATTCTGCCCGTCAGCAAGGGACCCGTGGGGCAGCAAATCCGATGAAGTTTTTTCCGGGAGTTACGGACTCAATGGCTGGCTGGGCGACACGCCCGGAGAAGTCGTGCAAACCGAAGGCCACGACACCGCCAACAGTTGGCGAACGATGGACCATTCCGGCTCGTCAAAAATCCCACTCATGGCCGATGCGAACTGGTACACTGGCCGACCGGAATCATACGACCTGCCGCCGAAAGAAGAAGGAAAACTCTTCCATGACAAAACAGCCCCACCCATCGATGATATTAACCATATGCAGCGGTTCAGCGTGAACCGACACAGAAAAAAACTGAACGTCCTGTTTATGGACGGCACGGTCAAATCCACCAGTCCAAAGAAATTGTGGCGGCTGAAATGGCATCAAAACTTCAACACCTCCGCCCCCCTGCCTGAATGGCCGGAGTGGATGAATTAAAGAGATCAGGTTTTCATTGAGTCCATTTCCATCGCTGCCACGGGAAGGAATATCCCTATCGGCGCCCAGGCCCACAGTTCCGGACGAACAGTATTGAAGAATTCTTCCGTTGCAAACATCTTGCAGGCAAAGGCCACGACAAAACACATCGTGACGAGGCCGAAGCATTTCATAATAGCGGATTTCATCATCTTCGGGTCACGACAGACCAGCACCGGCAGAGCCAGCAGCAGCATGACCATGTTGATAATGGGATCCGTTATTCGGCTGTGCTTGTGCAGATAAAGCTCGGCGATATCGGTGACCCTTGTGGTGGCGTCTTTTTCCAGCGCGACGAGCTGACGATAGCTGAGCAGCGACTTATATCCTTCCTGTTGTTTCAAGGGAATTTGCCGCGGCAGGAGATTTGTCTCGTAAAAATCGGCCCTTTTCTGGACGGGCAGCCCCGTGGCTGGGTCATTTTCGAAGCGGAGATACCTTCCGTTTTCCAGGTCCCAGCCAGCCTTGGCGGCGTTATATACCGCACTGTCAGCGACGATGATGTCGGTTACTTCAAACAGGCCCGGCTGGTCGGTGGTTTTTCGCATGATAAACGTCGGATTGTCCATCCGGTCATTTTCGAATTTTTTTGTGCAGACCAGCGAGCCTCGGCTGTCGGCCATGAACCAGACGTTGTCTGCCCGGCCGGAGGTTATGTCATCGTGAGAACGTATAAGTTTGTGGGCCAGCCGCGGAATGATAAGCTCCTGGTCGATGACCAGCAGGCCCATTGAGACAAATGACAACGCGACAATCGGGGCAATGACACGTTTGAGGCTGACGCCGGAGGCCATGATGGCTACCAGTTCGTTGTTGTACGTCATACGCGCCAGCGAAAATACGGCTGCGATGACGGTGATGACTCCTGCCAGGTCCCTGAACCACATGACCGCCTGGGCGCTGTAGTAGTCGTAGATGTTGTAAAGGACCGCCTCTGTGCCCATTTCGGCATGTTCGGCGAATTCATCGAGATTGACAAAAAGGTCGATCAGCGTACAGAGACCGATGAGCACCATCGCGGTTATGAGATAACCGATGATGAAATTGCCGGCGACATATTTGTCGAGTATCTTCATAGAGAGACCGTCAAGTCTTGAACAGTTTGCGATAGATAAGCAACATGAGGACTGTAAGGATTATCAGTCCGAGCCACATGACCATAATGCCGATTTCGGTGGGCGTGGAGGGGTTCTTGACCAGGTCCTTGCCTGTCATTATACAGACGATCAGGGCGCCGGCGGGGATAGAGCTGGCCCCGAAAGCAGTCAGCAGATGTCCGCCCTTAAAGACGATCCCCAGCGCGATGCCGGTAAGAATCAAGGTAGTGCATCCCAGCCCCAGCACCAGCTTGGAGTGTGTCTCGGAGGTGATTTCGTTAAATATCCTTTTGATTTTATTGTGGACCAAAAGGCACATTCCATTCAGGGTTCTCGAGGGCGTCTCTACCAGCGTGGCAACATCGCTTATCTGCCGGCAAAGCCTGGTCTCGGTAAGCTCAGCGGTAATCTTCTCGGGCACCATGAGGTTCTTGATAAGATGACGGGCCGCGATACCGCTGATGCCCTGGCTGCTTTGCCATGACGGATTCATTACGACCAGCTCAAGTTTGGCATCGATACCACTGTTATCGAAATATATTGTCCCTTCCGAGGCGTCCCACTGATAGAGGAAGGTCGATCTCTGTTCGTCAAGTTCAAGCAGTCGGATCGGTCCTTTCAACGCGAGTCGCCAGGGCTGCCTGGCATTGTCAATGACCTCGCATTCCTTGACACTGAGCATAACCGTTATCCCGTCGCCCTTAAACTCAAAATATTCGTTGCTTTCGCCCATCTTCCGGTTTATCTGCTCGGCCAGCATCTCACAGACTATCTGGGCACGGGCATCCAGTGCGAGCTTGCGAACCGGATAGAACTGCAATGGATCGTTTTTTATCTCCTTTATTCGTCCGATGGTTTGAAACTTGATGTTGTCGGCCAGCATGGACGGCATACGGCTGAAAAAGGTCGTCTTGCCCATCTTCCATCCATCCAAACCTATACGCTGGCTGTCCAGGGCCACGATAGTAATGTCGTTGAATTTACTGTGTGAGTCGATCTCTACCCTCGCTGCACGCGCAGTGGTGACGTCGGTGATACTGTTGTTTTTTGTCCCTATAATTATAACGCCCTGGAGAGTGTCTTCCGCTGGGCGGGTCCGGTCGGCGTAGATGATGTATTTGTCCTCGATCTCGTAAAAACCCTTGCGCTGCAGGTTGCGGAACAGAATCTGTTTGGCGTTGGCCTTGACGGACTGCTCGGCACGCCGAACAAAGTTGGGGGCGACATAGAAACCCAGTATCAATGTTGCGATGGAAATCATGATCGCCAGAAAAAGGCCCGGATACACCAGTGTCATAAGACTGATACCGCTGGCACGACAGGCATCCAGCTCCCTGTCATAGGCGAATCGGCCATAGACAAGGGCACCGGCAAAAAGGGCGCTCATGGGCAGTACGAAAGTCAGGGTAATCGGCAGAAAATATCCCATCAGGTGAATAATCTGTCCGGGCCCGACGCCGTATTCACGAACAGGCCTTAGCATGAGACCGGAACTGAGCATCAGGGTCAACGCTATCGTGCCGAGCACAAAGACCCTTAACAACTCGCGAAATATATACCTGTGCAATGTAAATATCATGCTTCCATGCGTCTCGATTGATTCCTGTCACCTGTTACCCAACGACGAGGTTATTGTTACAAAAAACAAAGGATTTGCAACAAGATTCTGATTTTCGCCAAATGGACAGTGTCGAGGTCATGCTCACCCCCCCATATCCGGTTAAGGAACGATAGCAGCAAAAGACAGTTTGCAGCAAGTCGAAAACAATGGTATGATTCGGTCCGAGGTACGGATTCCGGAATACAGAATTAGTCGTTGTTGCCGAGCAGTCCGTAAAGTTATTGTTGTCGAATAGCCTGTAATGAGGAAGATATGACATTATCCGATCTGCTTTTGTATTACGCCAGGAGTGGCTTTCTTGAACCTCTCAGGAAATCCGCCTACAGAAAATTCTGCCGCAGGAACAGGGGTAAAGAGTCCATTGCCGAGACTGGTTACGGCTTCAGGATGAAAACCACAATCGGTGATGCCGTGGACAATATGATCTTTGTGTACGGACTTTTCGAGCCGGGAACATCGGCGGTGATCGGGAAACTGTCGCCAAAATGCGATACGCTGATAGATGTCGGCTGCAATATCGGATTTTATTCCTGCCTCTATTCGTACGCCAACCCGCAGGGCAGAGTTCTGGCCATCGACCCCAATCCGGAAATGATCAGACGCACCGGCGAAAACCTGGACCTGAACTCCTTCGACAACTACAGAACCTTCGATTACGGTGTCTCCGACAAAACAGAAACCGTTACGTTGAATATCCCCCGAAAAAGACACAGTCTTTCGTCCATGGCATACGTCCCGGGCCGGGCAGGCAGGTACGTCGTTGACCAGATCGAAGTACAGGTCAAAAAACTGCACGACATCCTGGCTGGGGAAAAAATAGCTCGCGCCCTGTTGAAGGTGGATACGGAAGGATACGAATACAACGTCTTTTCGGGCATTGAGCCGGACAAATGCTCCGAAATCGATTACATCGTCCTTGAATGGTCCGCAAAAAATCTTGAACAGGCGGGGGTGAAATCGGCAGACCTCCTGAGTCTGGCCGTCTTTGGCCTCTATCGTTTTTATATCGTCAACGACAACGGCTCGGTTACGGAGAAACACATATCCGACTGTCATGCGCTCGACGAGGCGGACGCCAACCTCCTGCTCGTAAAAAAAGATATTGATTTCCAGCCTGATTCGTTCCAACAGACAAACGGGAAATGACCAGAAACAGGGACAATCGGGCTGCCCCCTGGTATGTCGTCATGGGCTGATGCGTTTGCGGGCGGGTTGGCATGTTTGCATGTTCGGTTGCAGGCCGTCGGCTACAGGTCGTCCATGTCTATGTCCAGTTCGCTGTCTTCCATGTCTGAGGCTGGGCCATCGGGGATGGGGATGACGGTGAACGCGTCGCATTTTTTGCAGCGGACGGTTCGCCCGGCGTACTTTTCCGGTACGCGATAGGAATGCTCGCAGCCGCTGCATTCAAAATTGACGATCCTCTGTCGGCCGGATGCCTTAGCGGGGGCGGATCGACCGGGGTCTGCCGCATCGGCGTGACCATGCCTGGATGCATTGCTATCCTCAATCATACTTTCTCCCGACGACAGATGACACACCTTTACCGCATACTGCACGCCACGCCGTTCATCGCCACGTTCAGTGCCCAAAAACCCCCCACATGGATACTATCCTTAGTATAGGCGTTCGTGGGCGTTGTGTCAAACATAAATTTGCCCGTCCATGCCCGCTGCCCTCCGATTCCTGCGGAAAAGTGTTGAAATATGACGAAAAACACCTATCATCCATAGTTCGGACCAAAGTTGCCGACCCGCAACCCGGATAAATAGTTTTGCGGATCAGTGCGGCCAGAGAGGTGTATCGACATGAAACAGGCAATCCAGAAAGCAAGGGCCCTGATTGAGGCGATGGAGTATATCCGCCGCTTCCGTGGGCGGATTGTAGTCGTAAAGCTCGGCGGCAGCATACTTGAAGACGTGGACCTGCAGCGCAAACTGCTCAACGACGTGGTCTTCATGGCGACGGTCGGCATACAGCCGATCATCGTCCACGGCGGCGGCAAGGCGATTACAAAGGCCATGAACGAAGCGGGCCTGGAAGTGGTCTGGGTACACGGCACCAGATACACCGACCAGCGAACACTGACGATCGCCGAGCATACGCTTATCAACAAGATCAACGCGCCAATCTGCGAAACAATCAAGGACCTGGGCTGCGATGCGATGGGCCTGCATTCACTGGGCTCCTGCGTCGTCTTTGCCGAACCAAAGCAGCTTATCGGCCCGGAAGGACGCAAACTGGACCTGGGACTCATCGGCGAAGCAACCGCTGTAAACGCTTCGCTGTTGACGACAATATGCGAGTCGGGAGCGATACCGGTCGTCGCGCCCGTGGCCTGCTGCAAGACCGGGGGCAAACTGAACGTCAACGCCGACAACGTCGCCGGAAAAATTGCCGCCGCGACAAAGGCCGAAAAACTCGTACTGCTCAGTGACACACACGGAATACGCACCAGCCGGGACGACCCGGACAGTTGGGTATCGAGCCTGGACGAGGAGCAGATCGAAAAAATGATACAGGAAGGCATTATCACTGAGGGGATGATGCCGAAGGTCAGCGCCTGCATCACTGCCCTGGATGGCGGCGTCAAAAAAGTACACATCATCGACGGACGAATCGAACATTCGCTGCTGCTGGAAATATATACCGATAAGGGCATCGGCACACAGATTGTCAGGTAAGCCGACGAATCGACGGCGCAGGCTTTTGCCGGGAATTCCCATACGGCATTGATTACTGGAAAATTGTTTTTGCCAGAAGGAAAGAATATGAACAGTCGTGAAGTGTTCGAATTATTCGACAAATACGTTATCGGCAACTATACCAGGCTGGACCGCGTAATCGTAAAGGGCGACGGCAGTAAGCTTTACGACATGGACGGCAATGAGATACTGGACATGTTCCCCGGCTGGGCGGTCAGCGGGATAGGCCACTGCCACCCGAAGGTTGTCCAGGCAATCCGCCAACAGGCCGGCGAGCTCCTGCATATCGACAACACCTTCTACATCGAACGGCAGGGCGCACTGGCAAAGCTGCTCAGCGACCGTGCGTTTGGCGGAAAGTGCTTCTTCTGCAACAGCGGCGCCGAGGCCAACGAAGCGGCCATGAAGCTGGCTCGCAAGCACACGCCCAGGGAAAAATATAAATTCATCACCGCTGAACGCGGCTTTCACGGCAGGACCTTCGCAACGGTAACGGCCACGGCCCAGCCGAAGTATCATGACGGTTTTCTTCCGATGCTGCCGGGCTTTGAATATGTGCCCTTCAACGACTGCGACGCGCTGGCAGCGGCGTTCAGCAGCGAGGTGGCAGCGGTCATGATAGAGCCGATCCAGGGCGAAGGCGGTATCAACGTCGCAACAGCCGAATACATGCACACGATTCGCGACTTGTGCAGCGAAAACGGTGCGGTCATGATACTGGACGAAGTCCAGACGGGCATGGGCAGAACGGGCAAATGGTTTGGCTACCAGCATTACGACGTCGTCCCGGACATCATCACGATGGCAAAGGCACTGGGCGGCGGTGTCGCAATCGGCGCTATGATGGCCCAAAATGACATCGCCCAGTCACTGGTCCCCGGCACGCACGCATCGACGTTCGGCGGCAATCCGCTGGCGTGCGCCGCGGCGTGCGCCGTAATCGAAGCCATCGAAGAAGATTCCCTGCTGCAAAATGCCGTGGACATGGGCGACTATGCGAGAGGGAAGCTGGAACAGTTAAGAGAAAAACACCCGATCATCGACCACGTCAGGGGCAAGGGCCTGATGATTGGCATCCAGTTGACCCGCGCCGGCAGCGAAATCGTCAGCGAATGCCTGAACAAGGGCCTGCGCATCAACTGCACACAGGGCGACGTATTACGGATTATGCCCTCGATGACGGTTACAGCCGCCCAGATCGACATGGCTATAGAAATTCTTGACAATGTTTTAAGCGAAGAGAGTTAGGCGATGAAACATTTTCTTTCGATAGGTGAATGCTCCGTTGACGAGCTGAACGAGTTGCTGGATTTGAGCGGCGACCTGAAGGGACTGTACAGGAATGGCGGCAGGGACACCTGTCTGTCTGGCATGGTCCTGGCGATGCTGTTCGAGAAGACCTCCCTGCGGACGCGGATCAGCTTTCAGGTAGCTATGAACGACCTGGGCGGGACGGCGATGTATCTCAAGCCCGACGACATCGGCATCATCGGCAAACGCGAGCCGGCAAAGGATATGGCGCGGGTGCTGAGTCGATACGTTGACGGTATCATGGCCCGGACCTTCGCCCACGAAACAATCGTGGAGTTTACACAGTATGCTGACGTGCCGGTAATCAACGCCCTGAGCGACTGGTCGCATCCGTGCCAGGCGATGGCTGACATGCTCACGATCCGCGAACATTGCGGCAGGCTTGCGGGACTCAAACTGGCCTACATAGGTGACGGCAACAACGTCGCCCGTTCGTTGGCCTTCGCCTGCGGCAAACTGGGCATGAAGTGCGTCATCGCCTCGCCAAAGGGCTATGAACTGGACAACGATTCTATCGGGCGGGTCAACGGCTTTGCCGCCGAGCCGGTTGCTCTGCTCAGCGACCCGATCCAGGCGGTAAAGGGCGCCGACGTGATATACACCGACACATGGGTCAGCATGGGCCATGAAGACGAAAAACAACAGAGAATCAGGGACTTCCAGGGCTACCAGGTAAACGCCGAGCTTGTCGCCGCCGCCGGCGCCGGCGTAAAGGTCATGCACTGCCTGCCTGCTTATCGCGGACTGGAGATCACCGACGAAGTCGCTGAGTCGGAAAACTCCATCATCTTCGACCAGGCCGAAAACCGTCTGCACTTTCAGCGGGCACTGCTCAAGAAGCTGATGGGCCGAACGTAGTGCCACATATCGAAGCACGAAACAAATTAAAGGTGAATATCCAAAACTGCAGGCATTTCAAAAAAGCCGTGAAAGCCGTCTGTTGCCTGACAGAAGAAAAACCAAAACCTTGATCCAGAAGAGGAAACGTGAAATGAATAATGTTCCTGAGCAGAAGCACGCTTCTCGGGTAAGTCGCCTGGCAATAGCTTCCTGTTGTCTGGCCATATTACCATGGATATTGTATGGACTTTTTCGGCCGGTGTCCGTGACAGTTGAACAACTATTGACATTAGTGCCGTGGCCTTTGTCTGTGATTATTGGTATCTCCGCTTTGGTATTGATCAAATATAGACGTCCAGGACTGAGAGGTAAGACGCTGGCGATAGCTGGTATAGCAATCTCAATGGCTTCTTTTGTTTTTGCTTTTTCTTTTCTGTCCGTTCGGAATTTGAACAAGCTGATATATAAACCGATGGAGCAAGTAAGAGCTTGCCAAGGCAATATGTCCAGGCTTTATACTTCCCTGAAAGACTATGCGGTAAATCATGACGGGCTGCTTCCGGCTGGGTCGAATTGGTGCGATGAATTGCTTCAGGAAAACGAGGGACTTGCTGCGACATTCGTGTGCCGGAATTCCGACGGCAAGCCAGGCCAAAGCAGCTATGCTCTAAACAAGAATGCCGCCGGGCAAAAACTTTTGGAGCTCCCATCCGATACTGTGTTGCTTTTTGAGACGACCGCAGGCTGGAATCAGGTAGGCGGTCCGGAAATCGTAACAACTGACAATCACTCGCTGATATCGGGCGAGCACTGCAACGTCGTTTTTGCTCGTGGAGGAACGCAGAACTTCTCAGATGACAAAATCCACGAACTCCGTTGGAAACCGTAAAAAGACAAACTACATTTGCCAAGAGATCGACGATGCGGGCAATATGACTTAAAAATACCAAAATTCAAACAATCAAAAGAACAAGACAGCGGCAATTGGCAGGAATTCGTTTTTTTGAAAAATTTGTATTTTGAACGTTTGACATTGTTTGGGTTTCGGATTTCGGATGTCGTGCTTCGGATTTAGGTAGTGAATAGCGAATAGCTGTCATCGATATGAAGAAGATTCTTGTAGCTACGACAAACCAGGGCAAACTCGCGGAACTCTCGGCGATGCTGGATATGGATATCCAGTGGCTCAGCCTGGCGGATTTTCCAGGCATAGACCAGGTCGAAGAGGATGGGCTGACGTTTGCCGAGAACGCGCGCAAAAAGGCTATTGGCTACGCAAAGGCAACCAGCCAATGGACCGTCGCCGATGACTCCGGGCTGGTAATAGATGCCCTTGACGGTGCGCCGGGCATACACTCGGCTCGGTTCTCCGGCCCAAAACAGGACGATACAGACCGAACGCTGATTGACCGTCGCAACATCGCCAGGGTGCTGGAACTTATGCGGGATGTACCGGATTCCCAGCGTACAGCCCGGTTTGTATGCAGTCTATGCATGGCAAGCGCCGAAGAGGTATTGATAGAGACACAGGGCGTTTTCGAGGGACTTATCGCCGAGAGAGAGGCTGGCTCCGGCGGGTTCGGATACGACCCCATCTTTTTCGTACCCAAACTGGGCAAGACCGTCGCTCAGCTCAGCGGCGAACAAAAAAACGCCATAAGCCACCGCGGCAGGGCCATCGGGGAACTCAAACCCCTGTTAGGCGAGATATTACAGCGGGATTACAAGTCCTAACCGTGCCAGCCGAGACGCATCCAGGGAAAAATTTTTGGCCGACTGCAAAATTCACGGCAAAAATGCTTTCCCGCAGATCGGTTTTCATGTATAATGCCGCCAGCGGGATTGACTGATATTAGATGTTCTGTGAGGTGGGATCATGCCGGATAACATAGCATACGCAATAAGTGCCGTGGCCGCGATAGTGGGGATTGTCATAGGAAGCGGAATCACATGGCTTCTGGTCGAAGCAAGAGCCAGGAAGCGAATAGAAACAGAATCGCGCAAAAGGGTATTCGCCGAGGAAGAGACTTTTCGCATCCCAGGGCTTGAAATCGCTATCGGCAAAAAAAACGACCGGGTAAAACAACTCCAGGGACAGTTCGACGTGGCCAACTCCAGGATCGCCGTACTCGACAGGGAGCTTTTCGAGAAGACCGCCGGCCTGGCCGAAAAAACCATCGAGCTTTCCAGCTCCAGGGCCAGGATCGCAGCGATGGAGGCACAACTCGAAGAGGAAAGCAGGACCGCAAGGGCTGAACTGGCCCGGCACAGACAGCTTTCGGCTGAAAGACTCGAAAAACTCGATGAGGCTCAGGCTACGTTGTGGAATGATTTCCGTACACTGTTTTCTGCTGCCCTGGCAGAAGAGCGGGACCGACAGTCGGCACTTGACGCGCAGGTCTGGGACGACGAACAATTCCAGCCCGTTGCAGAAGGTTTGTTATTCAACCAGGGCAACAAAACGAAAAAAACTGCCGAAGAAGACGGTCAATCCGCCCATGCCGAGTCAAATATACCCTTTGGGGTGGTAAATTCCCGCGAGTAAAGTTTTAGCCACTGTTACCGTCAGCCGTACAGTTTGCCGTTTTCATCGACATAGAGCATATTGTCGGCCGATTCGATGATCTTCATCGGCTTGCCGAGGTGATCGATGGATGGAACCTTGAATATCCGGCGGCACGACGGACATCGCTTTCTCCTGTCGGCCTGGTCCTTGTCGCATTGAAGCACATGGCCGCATCCGGGGCATTTGGCAAGTATCTTCATAATCAAACCTCTGGCGTATTCCGATTCGATATTCTCAGCATAAACGGCACACATTTCAAGCTCTATCTGCAATAAAAACAGACGGACCATGCCGAAAACGCATTAAAAAACCCGACGATTATCGCAGTCGAGTTGTTGAGGGCACTTCTGCTTTTTCGATTCGGTATCGCAGCCGGCTGTTTTGATAGCCGCTGCATGAACCAGGTTTGTCCCGTGGTGTCCCGGCGGACCCCGCTCCCGAGCATTGTAGCATAGGCGATAGAAATTTATGAAATTATTTCTCAACCTCGGCGGCATTGTTTTCTCCCGGCTCCGTTCCAATCAAAGGCAGCAAAGCCTTAGCCTCTCCGGTTAAACTATAAGAAATAAAACCGGCGCAGGCAAATCCGCTGGGCGATAGCAATCTATCAGGATAGGCTCTTACAGGAGGTTTTTGCACGGCAAATTTTAATGCGCCCTTGATATTCGGGGCTGATTCCCTATAATCACTGCCCGGCAGTGGCGGCTTATATAAGCCGCCAGCTTTAAGTAACTGTAATATCAGGAATCAGGAAGGATTTTTCAGATGGCCAATGCATTAGTAGGTCAGTCCGGCGGACCGACCGGCGTTATTAACGCCTCGCTGGTAGGTGTAGTCGAAGAGGCGAGCAAGCATACCGAAATCGACAACCTTTACGGCGCCGTTCATGCCGTCTCAGGCATCGTCAAGGGCGAGTTCATCGACATGAAGCAGCTGACCATCGAAGAGTTGCAAGCCGTTGCCGTGTCACCGTCGGCGGCGCTTGGGTCCAGCCGGGACAAACCGGACCACGCCTATTGTGAGAGAATACTGAGCCAGTTCAAGAAACATGACATCCGCTACTTTTATTACATCGGCGGTAACGACTCGGCCAACACGTGCCACATCATAAATACCATGGCTGCCGAGGCTGGGTATGAGCTGCGGGCTTTCCATATACCCAAGACGGTGGACAACGACCTGCTCGTAACGGACCACTGCCCGGGCTACGGCACGGCTGGCAAGTTCGTCGCCTGTGCGCTTATGGGTGACGACCTGGACAACAGCGCCCTGCCAGGCATCAAGATTGACGTGATAATGGGCAGGCACGCGGGCTTTTTGACCGGCACCGCGGCACTTGCCAAACAGCGAGAGGACGACGGCCCGCATTTGATCTATATCCCTGAAAGACCCGTCTCGATGGACAGCTTCCTTGCCGATATAGAGTCGGTCTATAAGAGGCTCGGTCGATGCGTCATCGCCGTCAGCGAGGGCATGTGTGCCGAAGACGGCAGTACCTGGGCAGAGAAGCTGGCCGAGAACGCCGAACGCGACGCCCACGGCAATGTGCAGTTGTCGGGCACGGGGGCGCTGGCCGATTTCCTGTCCGGACAGGTCAAGGGTCGCATGGGCATCAAACGCGTCCGGGCTGACACCTTCGGCTATCTGCAGAGGAGTTTTGCCGGCCTGCAGTCCGAGACCGACGTTGACGAGGCCCGGCGATGCGGACGTGAAGCGGTCAACTATTCCCTGACCGCCCAGAGCGGCTCGGTAGCGATGAAACGCCTCGGTAACGGCCCAGACTATGCAGTCGAATTGTTTCGCACCGAGCTTGCCAACGTCGCCGAGAAGACCAAATCCGTGCCGAACGAGTTTATCAACGCCGCAGGTAACGGCATGACCGATGCGTTCGTCGAATACGCAAAACCACTGCTGGGTAAACTGCCCAAAACGATTTACCTGGGGACATATCCGAAGGCGTAATCCGCGAGTGCCGAGCTAATTGAACAGTGCATCGACGAATCCTTCCGGGTCGAACTCGGCGATGTCTTCGGGTTTTTCACCCAGACCGACGAATTTGACCGGTATGTCGAGCATGTCTTTTATCGCGATGACGATGCCGCCACGTGCGGTGCCGTCGAGCTTTGCCAGGAATATACCCGTCACATCGATTGCCTCGGTGAATATTCTGGCCTGCTGGATGGCGTTCTGGCCGGTGGTACTGTCAATGACGAGCAACACTTCGTGCGGCGAGCCGGGAATCTTTCTGGCGGCGACGTTGCGAATCTTTGTAAGTTCGTCCATCAGGTGCTTTTGTGTGTGGAGTCTGCCTGCCGTGTCGAGTATCAGGTAATCCGCATTACGTGCCACGGCTGCCTCGCAGGCGTCGAATGCCACCGCGGCCGGGTCGGCACCGGATTTGTGTTTCACGATCTGTACGCCGATGCGGTCGGCCCAGATCGTCAACTGCTCCACCGCCGCCGCCCGGAACGTGTCGCAGGCTGCAACGATGACTTTTTTGTTATTATGACTCAGTACATAGGCCAGCTTGGCGATGCTGGTTGTCTTGCCGGAGCCGTTGATGCCGGCGACGAGTATGACGGTCGGGCCAGACGGGGCCGTGGCCAGTTGCCTGTGCTGATGCGGCCAGTAGCCCTTCATCTTTTCCTTCAGGAACGGCAGTATCTCGTCGGTCGCGGCAATCTGCCGGTTGCGATAGGCCTGACGCAGGTCCGAGATAATCATCTCGGTGGTCTCCACGCCGATATCGTCGCTGATCAGGATCTCTTCCAGCTCGTCCAGCAGTTTATCGTCGATGCTCCTGCCCAGCGACAGCACCGCCGAGAGACTTGACGCAATCTTGCTGCGCGTCCTGCCGAGACGATCCCTGAGGTATTGTACGGTTTTGGTAAATATGCCCATGTCCGCTCCCAGAAAATATAAACGGTTGACTGGGACAGTGTCGCAGAAAACCGAACGAATTTCAAGGCTGAAGGGCCTTAAGGACGTATAAAAAAATTGTAACCGTTCATTTTTGGTTGGCTGTGGCTTCGGCTGGCTGGCGGACAGAGTGGGCGGACAGAGTGGGCGGGCAGAGTGGGCGGACAGAGTGGACGGCAGGGCTGTGCGATCCGGACGGGACGGGGATAATTCATTTGACAAGTCCGCTCCGGTCGGTTAGATTCGCCGCATGGACGGAAACGGAGGGTGATTTGCATCGTTCAAAGCAGGTTGTGCCGACTGGTTTCTTATATAAGAGTCCGATTCGACGCTCCGTTTCTCATGGATTGGTCAGGACTTATTTACACGTCCTTAGTCAAAGGAATTGATGTTGTTGCAGGATGCCGCTGAAATACTTTCAAACGTTCTGGAACGCGTAAAGTCGCTTGACCCGGTCAACAGCCGGGCATGGTTCGATGACCTGATGCTGCTGGGCTTTGACGGTGGACTGATGGAGGTCGGTTGTGCCGACAGGGTCAAGGTGCGGTTCCTGCGTGACAACTGCACCGCTGTTTTTGCACGGGCAGCCCAGGACGTAACGGGCCATCTGGTCGGCGTCGAATTTGCCGTGGGTTCGTCGGTTGTTCCGGGCGACGAGGTCGACAGCTCGGCTGAAACGGTCGGTCTCCACCCGGATTACACATTCGACAGTTTTGTGGTCGGCCCCTGTAATCGCCTGGCCCACGCCAGTTGCGTTGCGATAAGCCACGGTCCGGGCACGACATACAATCCACTGTTTCTGTACGGCAATGTCGGGCTGGGAAAAACACACCTCCTCCACGCAGTCTGTCACGAAGCCATGACCAAAACCCCCGGCGCCTCCGTCCGCTTCATAAGCTGCGAGCAGTTCGTCAACGACTTCATAAGCGCCATCGAAAAAGGGAATATTGCCGAGTTTCAGGGTAGGCTTCGTTCGGTCGATTTTCTGATTATCGACGACGTACAGTTCCTGCGCGAGCGTGAACAGAGCCAGGAGGAGTTTTTCCACACATTCAACGCGCTTTACAATAACCACCGGCAGATCATATTGACCGCCGATTGCGCACCGGGACAACTGCCCTCGCTGGAGGAGCGACTGGTAAGCAGATTCAAATGGGGCCTGGTCGCCCGGCTCGACGCGCCGAGCTATGAAACCAGGATAGCCATCGTGCAGAAGAAGGCGCATCTCCGCGGACTGGACATCTCAGACAGCATCGCCGAGTACATTGCAGGCAAGGCAACGGCCAACATCCGCGAACTGGAGGGCGCCCTTACGGTGATATACGCCACCGCACGGACCTCAGACAAGCCGATTACGCTGGAGTTGGCGAAAAAGGCGCTGGGCGAACAGAACATCATCGAACAGAGGCACGTAACCATCACGGACATCCTCGACGCGGTGACCAGGTACTTCGACGTTCGGCTTACGGACCTGCAGAGCAAAAAACGCAGCCAGAGCATCACGCTTCCGCGTCAGGTGTGCATGTATCTTGCGCGGAACCTGACACGGCACAGCCTGGAGGAGATCGGCGGACACCTCGGCGGCAGGGACCATTCCACGGTACTGCACGCGTGCAACAAGATCGAACAACTGAAAAAGACAGACCCCTCGACCCGCGCACAGATCACCGAACTAACCGAAACAATCGGCCTGTAAAAAGTGCCGGTGACCGTTTTTTCATCCATGGGCAGTCCGTGTGCTACTTCAGCGACAGCACGACGTACCATGAATAGTCTTTATTCTGGATCAGCAGCAGCACGGTGTCGCCGGCCTGCTTGAGAGCCTCTTCAAATTCCTTGACGCTGCTGATACCTTTGCGATAGACGCTAAGCACGAGCATACCCGGACGGATGCCGGCGTGGTAGGCGGGGGTGCCCCTTTCGACCTGTGTGACGATGACGCCCTTGCCGGCTTCATAACCGAAGCGGCGGGCTACTTCGTCGTCCAGGTCCTGCACCTGTAGGCCGAGCTTCTTTGCCGCCTCGGAGGTGGCCTTGGCGAAGATTTCGTCGGACTGTGAAGCAATCCTGACCTTAACTTTCTGCTCCTTGCCGTCCCGCACAATTGTAAGTTTCAGCGTAGTTCCCGGCGCCAGTTGTGCGATGGTGTTGCGGAATCTCATGAAGTTTTTCACCGGCTTGCCGTTTAGCTTTATGATTACGTCATCCGCCTTGAGTCCCGCCTCTTCAGCTGGTGTGCCTTCAAGGACCTTGCGGATGATTACGCCGTTGCTGTCCTTTAGGCCAAACGCCTTTGCCAGATCGGGTGTGATTTCCTGCGTGTTCATCTCGATGCCAACATAGCCGCGTTCGACCTTGCCAGTCTTGATCAACTGGTCCTTGACGTTTCGGGCTATGTTGGAGGGGATGGCAAAGCCGATGCCCATGTACCCGCCGCTCTGGCTGTAGATGGCGGTATTGATGCCGATGGCCTTTCCGTCGAGGTTCAGCAGTGGGCCGCCGCTGTTGCCGGGGTTGATCGCGGCGTCTGTCTGGATGAAGTCTTCGTAGCTGTTTTCTTCCTTGATTATACCAACGTAACGGCCCTTGGCGCTGACGATGCCGACGGTAACGGTTTGCGAAAGTCTAAAGGGTGTGCCCACGGCGATGACCCATTCGCCGACCTCAAGCGCGTCCGAGTCGCCCAGTTCGACAAACGGCAGGCCGTCGGCCTCGATCTTGACGACAGCCACATCGGTCTTGGGATCGGTCCCGACGAGCCTGGCCTGGAGTGTTCGCCCGTCACTGAGCGAAACCGCAATGCTATCAGCCCCCCCGACGACGTGGTTGTTAGTCAGGATATAGCCGTCCTGACTTACGATAAAGCCCGAGCCCTGGCCCTGCTGGACGCGTTTTTCCGTCTCGGGAGCCATGGGAGCCCGCTGCCTGCGTCCGAAAAACCTCTCGAAAAAGTCGTCCTCGAATGGATGTCCGTAGCCGTAGGGTGAACGTGTCTCGACGGCCTTTTCGACCGAGATGGACACCACCGCGGGGATGACCTTCTTGGCGACCGCGGTAAAGGCCTTCGACGTCTTCCGCAGAACCGCAATGCCGTTTTCGGAATTGTCCTCCTCAGCCCTGACCGTGATGGGCACAACAACAACGGCTGCAAAAAGAATCGAAACAGCCAGTAAACTCAACCATATTCTTTTTCTTACCATCTTCCATTTCCTTTCGCTAACTCGTAGAACCACAATACCTGCGGCACATCAGCACCACTACCCAATACCGCTACCCACGACTTGGTTAAAGGCCCGAAGGGCCGCAAGAGCGCATAGCCGGGGGCGTAAGCCCCCGGAAAACTGATAACCAACATCATAAGCCCCGAAGGGGCGAAAGAAATCACCCGCCAATATACTGAGGATCAAAATCAATGTTATGTTTTTTAAGAAAGCCAGCCAGCTCTTCTTCAAAGCTCACCTTTTTATGATGCTCAAGTTGCCCTTTTATATACTCGAACACGTTATCTAAACCGGAATACGAAACCGTAAACGCTGAGTACCCATCCTGCCAGCCAAACTCCTGCATATCATCGAATGTTTGATGTATCCAGCGTGACGTATTAGTCTTTATCGTCCTGACAAAATCCGCCAACGGCACCTCTGGACGCAGCGAAACAGCAATATGAATATGATCTTCCGGCCCATTAGCAATATAAAGTTTACATTTTACATTACGAACTATCCCAGCCACGTATTCGCAAAGCCTGTGCATCCTCTGCTCATCTAAAAACCCTCTGCGTCCCTTAACTGAAAAAACAATATGATAATTCAAACTTGTATATGACATACCATGCTCGCTGTTTTTTCTTTCGCCCCTTCGGGGCTTACAGGTTTTATTGCTTTCCTTACCGGGGGCTTACGCCCCCGGCTATGCGCTCTTACGACCCCTTCGGGGTCTTTTGTTAATCTTTTTCGGTATCTTCGGGGTCTTTTGTTAACCTTCTTCAGTATCTCTATCCCAGCCGAGCAGCGTCGTCGTCCTGGGGGTTTGCCTGGCTGGAAGAATCGCCTTCACCGTCGCTGTTCTGCGAATCGTTCTCTTTCTGCGAATCGGTCTCTTTCTGCGAATCGTTCTTTTCCTGTTCGAGCTTGAGCAGTTCCGAGACGGTCGGCTTGTTCAGTTGGCCGCCTTTGAGGATGATATCGACATCATTGGAATCCAGCGTCTCATACTTGAGCAGGGCCTCCTCTATGGCGACGAGTTTGTCGCGGTTGGTCTGGATCACCTCTTTGGCCATGGCGTAGGCCCGGTCGATGAGTTTTTTGATTTCTCTGTCGATAAGTTCGGCGGTTTTCTGTGAGTAGTCCGGGGTGGCGGAGGGGTAGTAATATTCCGTTTGGTTGCCGGCGTAATTGACGGGCCCAAGTTCTTCGCCCATACCCCAGGTAAGCACCATTTCTTTTGCCAGGCTGCTGGCTTGGGCGATGTCCGACTGGGCGCCGCTGCTGACGTCGTCACAGTAGAGTTCCTCGGCAATCCTGCCGGCAAAACAGACCTGCATCTGGGCCATGCAGTATCGTTTGGTATAAAACAGCCTGTCCTTTTCCGGCAGTGCGAATGTCGCCCCTCCCATCGGACCGCGTGGGATAATACTGACTTTGTGCAGCGGGTCGGCGTCTTCGAGCAGTGCCTGGACGAGCGCGTGTCCTGCCTCGTGGCAGGCGGTAAGCTTCCTGTCGTTTTCGTCAACGGTATGGCTTCTTTTTGCCCGGCCCCACCGCACCTTGTCGCGTGCCTCCTCCAGATCGGACATATCGACCCAATCCTTGTCTGCCATGCTGGCGCTGATGGCCGCTTCGTTTATCAGGGCCTCCAGCTCGGCACCGCTGAACATGGGTGTGCCGCGTGCCAGCCTCTCGAATTCGACATCGGGTCCGATCTTGACTTTCTTGGCGTGAATCTTGAGTATCCTAACCCTGCCTTTGAGGTCGGGCAGTGGCACGACGACCTGCCTGTCGAATCTGCCCGGACGCGTCAGCGCATGGTCGAGAATATCGCCGCGGTTGGTGGCCGCCATAACGATTACCTGATCGTCCGTATCGAAGCCGTCCATCTCCACAAGAATGGCGTTAAGGGTCTGTTCGCGTTCGTCGTGTCCGCCGCTGACGAAGCCTGGGCCGCGTTTTTTACCGATGGCGTCAATCTCGTCGAGAAAGATAATGCAGGGTGAATTTTCCTTGGCCTGCTTGAAGAGGTCTCTTACCCGGCTGGCGCCGACGCCCACGAACATCTCGACAAAGTCGCTGCCGGAGATGCTGAAGAACGGCACCTCGGATTCGCCGGCGATGGCCTTTGCCAGCAGTGTCTTGCCACAGCCGGGGGGGCCTACAAGTAACACGCCGCGCGGAAGCCGTCCGCCGATTTTCTTGAACTTTTTCGGGTTTTTAAGGAATTCGATGGTCTCGGCGACCTCTTCCTTGGCCTCTTCGATGCCAGCCACGTCCTCGAAGGTGACCTTGTGTTCCTTGCCTCGCAGCTTATGACGGCTTCTGCCGAAATTCATCAGCATGCCACCTCCGCCGGAACGCATATTTCGTATGAAGAAAAAATATACAAATCCGACCAACAGCAATATCGGTATCAACTGCCATAGTATCGGCATCCAGAGGTCCTGCTTGGACCATTCAGCCTTGACGCCCTTTACCCTCATTTGTTCGATAAAATCGGCTGGCATCATCCTGGGGTCATAGTTGACGTGGAATACTTCCGGGGCGTTTTCGGGGCGCTTTTGAATACCCTGCGAACTGAATTTTCCCACGATGAGCCTTTTCGATTCCTGCAACTCGATACTCTCGACGTCGCCGGCATCGACATAATCGATAAATTCCGGCGTAAAGCCGACATTTTCAATCTTGCCGATATTATTGATCATCATAAACGTCATTATGATGACCAGGCCGATTATCATCCAACTGAACGGTCCGCGGCTGTACTTCGGTATGGGGGGTTTGCCGGCAGGCTTGCCTTTCCGGTCCTGTTTGGGATTTGTACTCATAAGTTCCTTGCTCTCGGTATAGTTATGGTAAACTCATAAATTGCCGGCAATGCGATCCAGACGATTTTTTCAGAATAGCGCGACACGAAGGATACCGGCCCCGTTTACCACTTTATTTCCATCAGTTCCACCACTTTTTGAGCCACCCTGTTGACGGCCAGGTTCGTGGCGTAGTTAATATCCTGATTCAATTGCGTCGAATACGTCGCCGAAGCGGTCACGTTTTCATTGTTAATCAGCAGCTTTCCGGTCTTGAGATTTTTCCAACTGACCGACACCGCCACGGTGGTTTCCATCTCCAAAGGTCTTCCACTATATCTTTCCCACGCCAGCGAGCCCACATACACGGAAAGCTGTCCGCCCAGAACCGTATCGGCCAGGTCGCGGTCGGAGACTATTTTGTACGGTGTCTCGGCCTCGACACGTTTGCAGACCGCGTCGGAGAGTGTGTATTCGTAGCCCCGCCTGAAGCTTCGGCTGTCGAACATCTCGACATATACAGTCGATACGTCCTGTGGGTAGAGCCATTCGTTGGAATATGCACCAAGCCCGCCTATATCACAGCCGCCCATCATCGCGCCGATGGCCAGAACCACCACCCCGGCGACGACCCGGTAATCCGTGACGTATTTCCTGATTTTTTCGCATCCGAATGTCATATTTTCCGTTTCCTGATAATGGGTTTTATCGGCTCTTATCAGAGTAATTTTAATCTTGTGTATTCTTTTTTTCGGTATTCGGCATCAGGTTCGCCAATCCGAACCAGTTATCGAGAAATGTGTTTGTCGCATTAAAAACAGGCCTTTTGGGCCTGTCTGCCTTCGTCAGGCCCTGTTGGGCGGCGTCCATCTGCTCGGTGCGGGCCTGTGCCATCTTCGCCGCCGTCGAACCTGGCCAGTTGTCAACTACCATCCGGTAATACAATCTTGCCGCCTGGGGGTTGTCGGTCTTTTCATAGTACCGACCGATTGCAAACTGTTTGTAGGCAACTTGCTGCCGGATGGTTTCCTGTCTCCCTTCGATCTGCTGCTGCTGCGCGTCGCCTGGGTAACGCAGGTTATAGTTAGTGTAGTAACTGCGGGCGCTTATCAGGCTGGTATGGTCGAAATTGGGACCCCTATACGCCGAGTGCAGGCTCTGGGCCATCTCCAGCAGGGCCTTTTGCCCCATCTCGCCGTGCGGCCATCGAGTTGAAATATCAGACCACGTCTCATATGCGTCCAGATACAGACGCCTTTTCTCGTAGCTGCGTGCAAGTGTTGTCAGGGCGCGTTTGGCTATGGGGGCGTCGCCGGCGCGATCGGCTATACCATGCATGATCTTTGCGCCCTCCTCGTGGGCCGAGAGTTTGAGGATCTTCAGTATCTGTCGCTTCTGGCCCTGCAGGAACGCCATCGCCACCGAATACTCCCGCTCTATCGCTGAGTCATACAGCCAACTGTCGGGCCAGCCGTCCAGCATTTCATCGTATTTGCGGACGGCCTTGACCCATTTGCCCTCGGCATAGAAGGCTTCGCCGGCCATGAAAGTGTCCATATCCGGCCCGGCAATATCGGGATATTCCTGTTTCAGCTTCGCCAGCAATTCCCCCGCCCGGTCGATATCACCGGACGTGATCGATTGCTTTACCGCCGCTACCGCCATGATAGACTCGCCGGCGGCGTTGTTTTCCAGGCTCTGCCATGAACCGTCGGGCTTTAAGTGCCATGTCTGCTCGGCACACAACAACCCCGTCGATAACACCATCAGGCACACCGCCGACAACGACCCGGCCACATTTAACTTGCGCATCGCATCCTTTCTGTCATGCCTACTCGAAACAATAACCGGAGCCATTATACCCTATCCGCGGCGCCTTGCAAACGCTCTTTGAAATGGTTTCAGGATTTATGCCGCATCAGGGTTTCTTTCGGTATTTCCGCAGGCATTCGATCAGGTTCAGCATATCCTGTGGCGGCGGAGCCTCGAATTCCATGGGCTGATTTGTCGTCGGGTGGATTATACCCAGCTTCCACGCGTGCAGGGCGACCCTTGCCATGACCGGTTCGCAGGTTTCCGGCTCCTTGTCCTGTAACTGCCACGGATAGACCAGTTTACCGCCGTACATGTCGTCGGCGACGATGGGGTGTTTTATGTATTTCAGATGCACACGGATCTGATGTGTCCTGCCGGTTTCCAGTCGCAGTTGCAGCAGTGCAAAGCCGCGGAACTCTTCCAGCACCTCGTAATAGGTAACGGCATTCTTGCCGTCCTGGCGAACGATATTTTTTTCCCGGACACGCGGATTTACCCCGATTGGAACATTAATACAGTCGGCATGGAGTTCGCAGGTGCCGTGGACGACTGCCAGGTATGTCTTTTTCGTCGTGCGATCGGCAAACTGCCGGGCAACCCGCCAATGGGCTGTGTCGGTTTTGGCGACGATAATCGCGCCCGTAGTGTTTTTGTCAAGCCGATGGACGATGCCCGGCCGAAAGTCTTCACCGACGTTGGAGAGCGTATTGGCGTAATAGACCAGCCCGTTGACCAGTGTGCCGCTTTTATAGCCACGGGCCGGGTGGACGATCAGATTGGCCTGCTTATTGATTACGATAATATCGTCATCTTCGTAGATGATGTCCAGGGGGATATCTTCGGGTATGAGTTCACGGACCTCTCGCGGCGGCAGAATCAGGTCGATTTCATCGTTCGGCTGGAGTTTGCGACTCGGCTTGGCGGGGATGCCGTTGACGTTGACGCCCTGTTGTTTTATCAGTTTTTGCAGTCGTGAACGGCTGAACTGGCTGAACCTGCCGCAAAGATATTTGTCCAGCCGGTGAAATTTAAGGTTGGTCCCCACGCGAAACGTCAGGTGTTCGCCGACACGCTCATCGCCCTCGGCTACCAGGACATCTTCGTCACCGCCGGGCAGCACGTCGGGCAGCACGTCGGGCAACAGTATCTCCTGATTACCACTGGTCACCAAAGGCTCTTTGTCACCGCCAGGTTCGATATTGTCGGTAAATGTATTCTGTTCTTCCGGCATCTTACGCAAATACCGCACTACTTTGGATCGATTGTCGCAGGCTCGGCCAATGGTGTCTTGGGCTCTTCCTTTGCCGGTTTGATTTTAATCCTGCTGTCGCCATCGGGCGTTGGCAGGTCCGGCAGTTGCAGGGCTGGGTTATTGTCCCGCGGTTTGGGAGCAGGTGGTGGCGCATCGACAAAGACAAAGATTCCTTTGCTGGCTTCCATCGTTTCGAGCCGCAGCCCAGCCTGGACGGGAAACACGGTCCCTTTGAGCTGATCGTTGTCCGCAATCTGCCTGTAAATCCCACCGGCCTTGTCGTAATCGCCAAGCTCTTCGGCACAGAGTCCAAGCCCCATCTGCGCCATCGCGCTAAGCTGGGCCTCCATGGTGGTGCCTTTGGCTTTGTCCAGGGCCTGTTCGTAGGTCGTTTGTGCCTGGGCGATGACCTCGGCGACGGAATCCGCGGCGACTGGCCCGGCCCTGTAATGAAGCTCGGCACGGAGTCCCTCCCCGCGTTTGATGAGCGCAAAGGCTGTTAGTATCCGGTCTTTGCTCTGCGCCGCGGCTGCTTCAAGATTGCCAATCGCACCGAGTATCCCGTCGGTGGTGGCTGTGCCCTGTTCGTCGGGGATGGCCTGGCCCTTTCCCCTCCCAAGGGCCCCGATGGCAGCGGTGACCCGGGCCTGGCTGTCACGGTATGACTGCTTGCGTACCGAGAGGGTAACGCGTGTGGCGATTGCCGCGACCGCGATCAGGATCACAGCCGAGATCATCATTGCGTTGTCCCGCAGATATTGCGGTACGTGGCCGATAAAATCAGCCAGTTCGTTTGTCTTTAATTCGTGACGGTGTTCCGAATCCATGGGCTTCCTTTGACTCTGAACTATTGAATTATCAATCGGTTTTGGTCGTGGAAACGGCAATTGTCATCCCTGCAAAGCCGGTTTGAACGACCTGAACACATAATATACAGTCCGTTGTGGGCGATTGTAAAGGCTTTTAACTTGCAATTATGGTCCGGTGAATTAAAATCCCGGTTCCTCGGTCGATATAATCGCCCCTGCGTCGGGCTGATCGTCCGGGTTTATCGTTGAAATCAGGGAAACGAGATGTCCGACACACAGATGCCGACCACGGGAAATAAACCGGGCGGATTATCGATTTTTACATGCTTGTTGCTGTGCTGGCTGTGCGTTACGCCAGTTGACGCTATCGACAAATCGAAGTATATCACCATTGACGAAGTCCGCACGGATATGGAGGCATACTGTTTTACGGTTTTTGAATCGAACAGGATAGAGAAGTTCGACCTGAAGGTCCTCAGCGTGGTGCGTAACTGGCGGCCCAAACGGGATGCTATCCTGGTTCTCGGCACCGACGAAAGGTTCAGGTACGCAGGGACTATTCATGGTTGCAGCGGCTCGCCGGTCTATATCGACGGCAGGCTCGCGGGGGCACTGGCGTCGGGGTGGGACGGCTCCAAGGACCCGCTGTACATGGTCACTCCCATCGAAGATATGCTCAAAATAGGCACCGCTAAGGGCCAGGCCGGCAGTAACGGCGACAGGGCAGTGCGGGTATTTGACCCGTCCGGGGCGATTGACCCGGATAGAGTTTGCCAGCGGCTTAGCAATGCCCTCGCTGCGCAGTCCGTTTCGGCTGGCGGTATGCAATCGACGGTTTCCGGGTTGACTCCGCTGGTCACGTCGTTTCCGGCGTCGGTTTGTGGTCAACTGGCGGGGTATCTGGGGCCGATGGGTTTTACGCCGGTCGCAGCGGGAGGCACCTATGCGTCACCCGCCGACAAGATGAACGACGATATGAACGATCCCTTTGCGCCGGGCAGTGTGATCGCCGTGCCGCTGCTTTCCGGGGATATGTCCATGGCTGCGACCGGGACAGTCACCGAGGTTATCGGCAAAAAGGTCTATGCCTTCGGGCACAGCTTTTTCGGCACCGGCCCGGTCGAAATGCCCATCGCCACGGGCACCGTGCACGTGGTGGTCCCCGGCATATTGAACGCATTTAAGTTTTCCACGACAGGGCCCATCGTGGGAACATTGCGGTTTGACGAGATCAGTGGGATCATGGGCGTAGTGGGTCCGAAACCAAAGATGATTCCACTGACAATCACGGTTGACCGTTACAATGACCCTGAACGAAAGATATACAACTGCCAGCTTGCCATTGACCATTTGCGAAGTCCTCTTGTACTACAGTTGGCCATCATCGCCGCGGCATCCATGCATGGGGCTTTGCCGCCCGAACACACCGTTAAATATGACGCTTCGGTCGCGGTGGCTGGGTGGGAGGCCATTCGATTCAAAAATATATCGTCCGGCAGCGGCGCACTGGAGGTAAGCAGCGAGGTTGCCGGCACGGTGGGCATGATTATGAACAATCGCTACGAACAGGCCGACATCAGGGGCGTCAATGTCAACCTGGACATCACCGCCAAAGATATCCAGACGGTCATCCGCTCCGTGGAGCTTTCCGACACCGTGCTGAAGGCTGGCGATACCGTCGATATAACGGTGCTGCTGCAGTCCTACATGACCGAGAAGACCGTCGTGGAGTTTGCGTTAACCATACCCGCCGATCTTAAGCCCGGCAGCTACGACATCATCATTACCGGCGCCGAGGGTTATGAAAAATATATGCGAAAGATGACTCCGCAAAAGTTCACAGCCTATGACCTGCCGACGATGCTCGTGGCGCTGCAATCGCTTTTGAGTATTCAAAAAAGCAGCCTGTTTGCAGTAATAACCCTGCCGGCAGGCGGTGTGAGCATTCAGCAGACCGAGCTGGACTACCTGCCCGCGACCAGGGCGATGCTGCTGCAGGACGCCAAACGAACCACCACCGCACAGTCGCTGAAGCATTACGTCAAGAAGGAGTTGCCCACCAGGTGGGTGGTCCTCGGAAGCAAAACCGTCAAGATAACCGTCGAACAGTAAATTGCTTATGTAAGGGTACTGATGAACGATTTGAACTTAACAAGGACGTTCAGGCTGCTGCTGCCGTGTGCGTGTGTATGTGTTGCGGCAACGGTCTGTCTCGGTGTGACCAGCCAGATAAGCCGCTTTTCCACGGCGGCTGAACTGCTCAAGGGCGAAACCGAAGATGTCATTATCGATTCACGCGGACAGATACAACTGGCCCGGCAGTCCGAGCAGCTTGACTGCGGCGACCTGTTCAAAAATATCTGGTCCATCAACACAATGCTGGCAGGGCCCGACGGTGCGATATACCTGGGCACCAGCCCCAACGGTGACATTATCAAATACAAGAACGGCAAGGCCCAGCGGGTCTATCCATCGCCAGTGCCCGATGCTGTGCCCGATGCTGTGCCCGCCGCCGTGCCCGCCGCCGTGCCCGATGCCGCTTCCAACGCTGCCCCCGACGCCGACCCCAACTCTGCCCCTAACTCGGACCCCAACTCTGCCCCTAACTCGGACCCCAACTCTGTCCAGGGCGACCCGCTGTTTACCAACGAACATATCTTCGCGATGGCTCTGGATGCCGGAGGCAGGGTGCTTGCGGGCATCAGCGGGGCGAATTGTCGTCTCGTTCGTCTTGACGGCGATAAAATTACAACGCTTTTTGAGCCTGAGGACAAAGACGCTAAATATATCCTTTCAATCGCGATGGATGCAATCGGCGCCATATACGTCGGCACCGGCCCGGAGGGCAATATCTATCGGCTCAGCCCTTTCGGCACGCGGCCTGAGGTTGTCTATACCTGCCGCGACAGGAATGTGCTGTCCCTGGCCCTTGGTCCCAACGGCGGTGTCTATGCAGGCTGTGACGAGAGAGGACTCGTCTATAAGATCAATCCGTCGGCCAAGAGTGCGACGGTATTTTACGACAGTCAGCAGGAAGAAATCACCGCCCTGGTATTCGACGGGATGGGGGATCTTTATGCCGCCGCCACCAGCGCAGGTGCAGTCGATGAAAAAGTCAAGTTCGATCCCATCGGCAGCGATGCCAAACCCGGCAAACCCGATACCGTCAATACTGCCGGCACCGGAGCCGCTGACAAAAATAACTCCGGCGGCAATTCCACCAAACTGGAGGTAGCCAACACCGACGCGAGCAAGACCGCTGCCGCGTCGCCTTCGCCGTCCCTGACCAAACGAGGCTCGCTGCCGAAATCGGCGGGGCACATTTACAGGATTGACGACCAGGGGTTCGTGACGGACCTGTTCAGCGATATGTCGGTGTTCTTTGCAATGGGCATGCTCGACGACAGGCTGCTGCTGGGCACCGGCAACGAGGCGCAGTTATTCACCGTTGACCCGCTGACCGAAGAGAAGGCGATACTTTACGAAGATGACAAGTCCTCGCAGATAACCGCGATGGTGATGGTGGGCGGGACAATCTACGTCGGTTGCGCCAACCCACCCAAATTGATAGGCATCGCCGAAAGCTACGCCGTCCAGGGGACATACGATTCCGAACTGATTGACGCGGGCCAGCCTGCCCGATGGGGTAAACTCCAGATTGACGCTGACATCCCGGCTGGCTGTGCGGTCCTTCTGTCGGCTCGCAGCGGCAACGTCGATGACCCGAACGACCCGACGTTTTCGGCGTGGACCGAGCCGGCGAAGATTACCAGGGCAACGGAGTTGAACTGCCCGATTGGGCGATTCTGCCAGTACAGGCTTGCGTTGAAGACCGACGATGCGTCAAAGACGCCGACCATCCGGGAGATTGCCGCTGCCCACGTAATACCAAACCTGGCCCCCAGGGTCGAATCCGTAACGGTCACCCGCGTCAAGGCCAAGCAGGGCATCATGAAGATCGCACACAAGGCCTCCGACCGCAATAAGGACACACTGGTCTATACGGTCAATATACGCAAGGTCGGCAGGGAATCGTGGATCGAGATCAAAGACGACCTGACCGCCGCGAAGTTGGAGTGGGACAGCCAAACCGTCGAGGACGGACGCTACGAGATGCGGGTTACCGCCGACGACAAAAGAAGCAATACAGCCCGGACCGCCATGACCGGTTCGCGAATCAGCGAGGTCTTTGTCGTGGATAATACTGCCCCCCGACTAAAGAACCCCCGGCTGAACATGAAAAACGGCAAAGTCATCGTCACACTTGAACTTGAGGACGGTTTTACCGCGATCGGAAGGCTCAGCTACACCGTTGACAGTGACGACGAATGGGTGGGAACACTGCCGAACGATCTGGTGTACGATACGATGCGGGAGGACTTCACCGTAGTAATCGACGACCTTGAATCCGGCAGCCATGTAATAGCGTTGAAGATGGCCGACCACCTGGACAATACCGCATACGAAAGTTTCGAGATAACGATAAAGTAAGGACCTCACGGCCGGGGGTATAATCCGCCCCGGAATTGTTATGCGAACGATTGAATACAAAACGATAGTTGAAACCGTCCAGCGGCTCTGCGTCGAAAGCTGCTACGAACTGAGCGACGACGTGCTGGCGGCGCTGCGGGAGGCGGTGCAGAGTGAAGCCGACCACGGGGCAAAACGCATCCTCGAACAACTGATCGAAAACGCCCGCATCGCCAGGGAGGATCGGATTCCACTCTGTCAGGACACGGGGCTTTGTGTGGTATTCGTCGAGCATGGCGCAGACGTCCACGTCGCCGACGGCGCCGGGCGTACCCTGTTCGACGCGATTAACCAGGGCGTCTCGGAAGGGTATGAAAAGGGGCTTCTGCGAAAAAGCGTTGTCGCCGAGCCGCTCAACGAGAGAAAAAATACCCAAACCAACACCCCAGCGGTCATACATCACAGTATCGTTCCGGGAGAGAAGCTCCGCATTACCGTGATGGCCAAGGGCGGCGGCTGCGAGAACAAAAGCCAGTTCCGGATGTTCAACCCAACAGATGATAAACAGGCTGTCAGCGATTGGGTGGTCGATGTCGTTGCCGCGGCAGGTGCCAACGCCTGTCCGCCATTTATCGTTGGCGTCGGGCTTGGCGGTGATTTTGAGCAGTGCTGTCTGCTGAGCAAGAAGGCTCTGCTGCGAAGGATTGGCCAATTCAACAGCGACCCGTTCTACGCCCGGCTGGAGAGCGACCTGCTGGGGCGTATCAACGCGCTGGGCCTGGGCCCGCAGGGCTTGGGAGGCGACACTACCGCCCTGTCGGTACAGATTGAAACCGCCCCATGCCATATCGCATCACTGCCAGCAGCGGTCAACATCGAATGCCACTCCCATCGACACAAATCGGTTGTACTTTGAAATTACTAATGACAAATGAATAATGACTAATGATCATTCATTTCAGAGTTATTAGCCTGTAGGGTGCGTTTTAACGCACCGTTTCTGATTGCTGTTTTTAATCTGTGTAAATTTGTATTAAGGAAAATCCGTGTCTAAAAAAGTTTTTCCTCTGCGTTCTTTGCGTCTCTGCGGTGAACGACTTTTTGTCATTCCGGGCTTGATCCGGAATCCACAGCCCCGAAGCCAGGTAGCCTGGGCTGTGCCCGCGATGTCTCTAACGGCTGTTCGGTATGATCCTGACCTCGGTGGGTCCAGCTAAATAATATCGTATTCCGCGCCAGGTGATTGTCCTGCCGAATGCCGAGGAGACTACGCAGGCAAACATCAGCCATGACCACAGCCAGTTACCGAATATATCGACCATCGCGGCGGTTCTCATACGTTTGGCGTCCCGCGGCAGCAGCATCGCGGCCATCCGCTGTCGCAGTATCGGGCGAATCACCTGGCCGGCAAAAAACATCACGGCTACCGCGGCATAAAGCCCCGGCTTCGCGGAGGCCTGTGGATTCATCACCGCGGCGATGAACAGCCCCAGCCCGCCCCAGGCCCCGGCCAGCGAACCGAAACTGAAGTAAAACGCAAGCCGCCATGTCCGGGGCATCGTTACGCGTGTGATCAGGAACTGTCGCCTGGCGAATTCCAGCAGCCCGGCCCAGGTGGTATCTTCGTACGACGCCACCAGGCAGGCGGGCACAAACTCCACCTTCAGCCCAGCCCGTTTGACGGCGTATGACATGCACAGATCGTCGCTTATGGCCCCGGCCCAGAGCCTGTCCAACTCCGTCCGGCGGAATGTCTCCGCTCGTATGGCCATCGACCCGCCCCATATCTGGTTGTATGGCGTATTGCCCAGCATCTGTGCGACCTTGGCGTTCAGCGACGACTGTACCAGCGAGGCGGGATTCTTTCCTTCCGGAACAAACCAGCGGTAGCCCGTCGATGCGCCGACCTTTTCTTTTCGCAGCGGATTCACCAGATGGCCCAGCCAATCGCGCTTCAGGTACGCGTCCGAGTCGGCAAACGCAAACACTTCAACATTGTCCGGGGCGTTTCGACATGAAAAAAGCAGGTTGTGAATCTTCTGGCTGCACCCCTCGGCAACCCCAGCCACGAGAATACGAACATCAATCGCCCGGCAGTCGCCCCCCAGCCTGTCCTTCAGCTCGCACAACTTTGCATAGGCTGGGTCCTCCCGCTGCTGCACCACAAAGGACAGATAAAACCCGTCGTAATCGAGGGCGAATATCGAGGCGATGTTTTTCTCGAATGCCCCGTCGATGCCCTTGCACGGCACAGTCAGCAGCACTGATGGTTCGTAAGCGCCCCGCTGGCGACGGCCTTTCTTCAGCGAATACCTGTGATTGCGAAACGCCAGCAGCAGGAACATCGACTGAAGTATGATTGCCGCAGCGGCGATAAAATTACAGACCGTCCAGAATCCCAATTCGACCCTTCCTTCCATGAATGAGACGCGGTTATTCCATGATTGACGCGCGATTATTCTATCGAGGCCAGGGGCACAACGCAACCAGCCAGATCGGCGGCGGTGTATAGCCTGTCCAGGTCGAAACGGACCGCACAACCTTGGTTGTGTTCCGAGGCGACGATCAGCAGATTTTTCCCTGCCTGTTCCCAGCCGGTTTCCTGGGGCTGATGACCCACTATGAACGTATCGACATCCAGCAATTCAGCCAGTTTATCGAGCGCTCGCTGACTATGCCTTCGCCCCCACGTCAGCATATACACTCCGCCGGCGCGGATGCAATCCTTCGGTTCGATTGGCCTCTCGAAGATGTCCGTATCGAAACCGTCCACAAAACGCTCCGCCGGCAGCGAATGCGATATCCATATCCTGTTGGCACATTTTACCGCCAACGGCTGGGACAGCAGATACTTCCGCAACTGATCCATGACGGCTGGGTAATCGCCCCTGAAGTATCTTCGCATCGCGGCCTTGAGCGGCTGATTCATTTCCCTGCCGCCCTTGAGCACGTCGAAGTCATTGATTATCGCCGTGTCATGATTACCCATAATCATGTGTACCTGTTGGGGGAAAGTTTGCCTGTATCGCAGCGTCTCTTCAAGCAATTCGAACGACATACAGCCGCCCTGGTCGTCTTCCGGACCTCCGTGCAGTATTTCCTGGAGGACGACATAACGGTCGGGGTTGTTCGCCAGGTCAGCCATCCTGACGATTTTGCCGAAGTTGCGCCGATGTCCGTGCAGGTCTCCTGCGACAACCGCGCTGCCCGTCCCTGGCAGGTGTACGATATTGCCCCGCCGCATGGGTTGGGAGCGGTTCAGTTTGGCTCCGCCCGTGAACAGGTCAATTGTCTCTTGTGCCGGCATTGTTGAATTTGCTTCCGAAAATCTGCCTGATCAGTATATCCATTCTCGCTATGATCTCGCCCATGTTCTCCGGTCTTTTAGCGGGATTCTCCTGCACGCAGTCCATCACGATCTGCGATACTTTCAGCGGTATCTGGCGATAAATCTCGTGCGGCGTCTTGAGTTTTTCCTGTGTTTTCTGTGCAGCCGCCATGCCCACCTCCATTTTTTTAGGTATCAGCGTCGGCACGTTTTTGCCCGTCATCGCCCAGTACATCGTCGCCCCGAGATTAAACATATCCGTGCGGTGACTCAGGTGTTTGCGAAGAACCTGTTCCGGGGCGATATAATCGGGCGTACCCTGTATCCGCTTCTTGATGGCGCCGAGTTTGCAGCTCTGGCCCAGGTCGATAATCTTGATAGCGCCCTCCTTGCCCATCAGGATATTGTTGGGTTTTATGTCACAATGCACAAATCCCTGCTGATGCATCGCGTTCAGTCCCGTTGCAACCATTCTGAACACCAGGAGGATATCACCAAGACTAAGCGACGGGCTGTCTTCCAGACTCTGGCCGTTGAACATCTCCATGCTCAGCAGTATCTCCACCGTGCGCAGCAGTCGGCGTTTTTTTATCAGCCTGTGGCACTTCCGCAGATATGGGTGGTCCAGTTGACGCGAGACTTTGTACTCGGTCTCAATCTGTTCGAAAATGCGTATATCTTCGGGCGTCTCAAGCACCGCGCGCTTAAGCGCCACCGTCTGGCCGGTCGATTCGTCCCGGGCAAGATATATCTTGCTGCGGGCACCGATGCCGATGTGTTTGATAATCGTAAAACCGTCAATTTCCGTAGTTTGTCTGCCCATACCACCGTATTTCGATTATTTAGGACCTGTGAACGATTTATTGGTCTGGTCTTTTCAGCTCTTCGACTTTCGGCAGGTCCTTGAGCGAATTGAGGCCGAAGGTGTCCAGAAATTTCTTTGTTGTTCCGTAGAGCATCGGTCTGCCGAGGACTTCTGCACGTCCTACAATCTTGACGAGCGACTTGTACATCAGGTTTCGCAGTACCTCACCGGAGGCGACGCCGCGGATGGCTTCAAGGTCTGCGCGGATGACGGGCTGTTTGTAGGCGACGACCGCCAACGTCTCCAGGGCCGCCGGTGACAGCTTGTTGTCGGTGCGGGCCTTGAGCAGCTTCCTGAGCCAGTGGTTATAGACCGGCAGGGTCATCATCTGGTATCCGCCGGCGATCTGCTCGATGCGGAACGCTCGGCCTTGCTGTTTATACGCTTTATTGAGGTCCTTGACGCATTGTCGGATTTGTTTTTCCGAGCCTGCCTCGACAACATTGACCAGCCGGGCAGGGGTCAACGGCTCGTCGCTGGCAAACAGGATCGCCTCCACGACGGACTCGACGCTTGTTTCGATGTCTTCCAGCGATTCGTCGGTTACCGGCGCAGCCTCGATTTCGGCGTCGGTATCAATGGTGGCGTCGGCGTCGGTGTCAACGTCGGTATCGGTCTCAACGGTGGTGTCGGCATCAATGTCGCCGCTGGCATCGCTATCGTTTTGGGCCTGGTCGATTATCTCGCTGGCGGTATCTTCGGTCATATATTTTTCCATTCAAACGGGTCGGCATCTTTTCTGCTGAGTGTGATTTTCACATCTTTGAGCTGTTTTTTCAATCTCTTTACGAGATTTTTGAGAGCAAATCGCTCCGAAACGGTGTGGGAGAGGCAAATACAGGTCAAATTTGCCTCCTGGGCGGCCAGTGCCAGGTGGTGTTTCAGCTCGCCTGTTACATAGAGGTCGGCTCCGGCGTCGATGACGGTGTTTATGATCTTGCCGCATGACCCGGCACAGACGGCGGCGGTTTTGACCGTTCGTCTCTTCGGTCCGACCAGGCCTATGGCCCTTGCGCCGGTTGTTTTTTTGATCGTCTGGACCAGTTTATCGAGAGATGTGGGGCTTGCCAGCCTGCCGATACGCCCCAGTCCCCACTTGTTTTCCATATCGTAATGGCGAAAGACATCGAAGGCGGGCGTTTCGTATGGATGGGATTTGCGCATGGCGTCGATGACGGCGGGGATTTTGTCGGCGGGCACGATGGATTCGAGTTTTATCTCGTTGACCCGTTCAAGTCGGCCTTGTTTGCCAATGGTTGGGTTGGACCCTTTCATGGGTCTAAAAGTGCCGGCCCCGGGCGACTGGAAGCTGCAGTCGGAATAATGTTCTATGGCGCCGGCGCCGGCGTTGAATATGGCGGTTGCGACCTTATTGGCGACCCTGGCGGGGACGGCGGGTACGAAGGTAGCGAATTTATAGTATGCCCCGGCTGGTGATTCGACATAATCGCCGATCGGTTCCGGATCGACCAGTCCGAGCATGTCGGCGAGCAGGTCGTTTACTCCGCCGATAGCCACGTCAAAGGCGGTGTGTATCGAATAGACGCTGATGCCGGCGCAGATAAGCTGATGTATGTGTGCGTTGTCTCCATCGGTGGTTATGTTTTTTAGGCCGTCCCAGATCAGGGGGTGGTAGCTGAGGATCATGTCGGCTTTTAGCTCCTTCGCCTCGGCGACGACGGCTTTTGTCGTGTCGATTGTTACGAGAACGTGTTTGATCTGTGCCTGCGGGTTTCCGAGCAAAAGACCTACATTGTCCCAGTCCTGGGCGCCTTTGAGCGGTGCGAGTTTTTCGATCTCGGCGGTAATCCGTGCGATTTTCATTATATGGCTCTTTCCATGGTTTATTTTGCGCCGATCAGTCCATTGAATCCACAGAGCAGTCCTTTGGCAATCGGGCCTGGCTTTCCGTCGGCGACGGTGTGGGACTCGACAGCCATCACGGGCATCACGGCCATGATGACGTTGGTGATGAAGACTTCGTCGGCGGCCAGCAGATCGGTAATCGTCAGGTCTTTTTCAACGAACTTGATATTCTGTTTATCGGCAAGCAGCAGGACATGTTTGCGCGCGACGCCGGCCAGTACGGGTGTTTGCAGCGTGGGGGTGTACAGCGTCGCGTCCTTTACAAGAAAGACGTTGCTGACAGAGCCTTCGGCGAGCAGTCCGTCGGGAGTGAACCACAGTGCCTCGGCGGCGCCTTTTTTATGTGCTGCGGCCAGTGCGGCCAGCCTGGCGAAGAAGCTGGTGGTTTTATGGCCCGTGGTGGGGTCACTGGGATTCTGTCTGTAGTCCGACAGTGTCACGGCGACGCCTTTGTCGTAGTATTGCTGTGGATAGGGTTCAAAGGTGTTTGCGGTTATCAGCACGGTTGCCTGTGCGGGGTCGGCGTTCATCGGGCCGTTGGTGAGAGTCAGGCGGATACGCGCATCGGTCAGGTCGTTGGCGGCCAGCGTACTGGTTATCACCTCGGCATAGTAATCCTTTTTGTGTGGATTGTTTATGTCCAGAGCCTTTGCGCCGGCAAAGAGGCGATCCATGTGGTCCTCCAGTGCGAATACCGTCCCGGCGGCGCAGCGCATGGTCTCGAACAGGCCGATTCCATACAAGAACCCGCTGTCCGAACATGCGATCCTGGCGTCGCTATCCTCAATGATGTCGCCGTTTAGAAAAACCTTTGACATTTGTCACGCCTTTGAAATCCGGAATAATACAGGTTATACACGGAAGAATCATCAGTCCGCATAACGTCATTTATAACGCCATCCACACAGCAGAGGGCTATCGTCATACTTTCGTTATTATACCTTGTCGGCGGCGGATTTCCAGATGTATCCTCGCTATTGTGGACGTCTGAGAGAAGTCAGACTCCTTGACGAGCGGGTGTGATTCGGTTATACACGTGGAAGTTTAGTTCGTGAGCAGTGGATTGTTCTTGTATATGGTTGGGCGCTTGTGATGAATATCCTGGGGATTTCGGCATTTTATCATGATAGCGCCGCGGTGCTTGTGCAGGACGGCCGAATCGTGGCTGCTGCGCAGGAGGAACGATTCACGCGTAAAAAGCACGACGCGAGTTTTCCGTCTCACGCGGTGGATTACTGTCTGGCCCGTGGCGGCGTAGGTCCGGAGCAGTTGGACCATGTCATATTTTACGAAAAGCCGCTGGTGAAATTCGAGCGTCTGCTGGAAACGTATATCAGCTATGCGCCGCGTGGGTTTCGGCAGTTCCTGACGTTTCTGCCAGTGTGGCTTGGCAAAAAGCTGTATCTGCCGCGGGAGATGGACAGGGCCCTGGGTGGCCGATACAAGGGGCGATACGTCTTCTGCGAGCATCACGAATCACACGCGGCCAGCGCGTTTTTTCCTTCGCCGTTCGAGGAGGCGGCTATCCTGACGCTGGACGGCGTCGGCGAGTGGGCGACGGGCAGCTACGGCTACGGCAGGGGCAACAGGATAACCGTGACACACGAGATGCACTTCCCGCATTCGCTGGGGCTGTTGTATTCGGCGTTTACATATTTTACGGGGTTCCGCGTAAATTCGGGCGAATACAAACTGATGGGACTTGCGCCATACGGCGAGCCGAGGTATTACGACCTGATTATGGACGAACTGGTCGATGTGAAACAGGACGGGTCACTTCGGCTGAATATGTCGTATTTTAAGTACTGCTACGGGATGACGATGACGGGGCGGAGGTTCGCTAAATTGTTCGGCGGGCCGAGACGGTCGCCCGAACAGAAGATTACGCAGCGGGAAATGGATCTGGCGGCGTCGATTCAGAAGGTTACCGAAGAGGTTATGCTCCGCGCGGCGCGATATGTCCACAAAGAAACGGGCATGAAGAATCTGGTTCTGGCAGGCGGTGTGGCGCTGAACTGCGTCGGCAACGGGCGGATACTTCGCGAAGGTCCATTCGAGAATATCTGGATACAACCCGCCGCAGGTGACGCGGGCGGTGCGCTGGGGGCTGCGATGTTTGTGTGGCATCAGCTCCTGGAAAAGGGTCGCAAGGTTCAGGGCGGAGATTTTCAGCGGGGATCGCTGCTGGGGCCCGCCTTCAGCAATGAACAGGTCTGCGAGTTTCTTGATTCTGTCCAGGCAAACTATCATACGCTGGAAGACGAAGAACTCACCGACAGGGTGGCAGGGTTGATCGGCGATGAAAAAGTGGTAGGCTGGTTTCAGGGCAGGATGGAGTTCGGACCCAGGGCGCTGGGCAATCGGAGTATTATCGGTGACGCACGCAGCGAAAAGATGCAGTCGGTGATGAACCTGAAGATTAAATTTCGCGAGTCGTTTCGGCCATTCGCCCCGTGTGTGCTGCGGGAGGATGTGGATGAATATTTCGAGATGCGGCCCAACGAAGACAGCCCGTACATGCTGCTGGTCGCGCCGGTTCGACAGGATAAACGGCTGGGCCAGGAGGACGGTGACGAGTCGGCGGGGCTGGATAAACTGAAGAAAAAACGCAGCATGATCCCGGCGGTTACGCATGTGGATTATTCGGCACGCGTCCAGACGGTCGATCAGGTACGGAATGCGAAACTGCATCGGCTGATGTCGCGGTTCAAGGAAAAGACCGGCAGCTCGGTGATTATCAATACGAGCTTCAATGTCCGCGGCGAGCCGATAGTGTGCAGCCCGGAAAACGCGTATCGATGCTTCATGGCGACGAATATGGATGTCCTGGTGATGGAGAATCAGGTGCTGTACAAGCAGGAACAGCCGCGGGCCGAAGAACACCAGACCGATGCGTATATGGCACAGTTCGAGCTTGATTGACACAGAGGAAGATAAATGGCGATTATCAAGATAAATTTTAATCCGTCGGATAAAGTGCTGCGGGACTTCGGCAGGACCAGCCCGATTATCTGTCTGGCTGTGGCGGTGGTGCTTAATCTGTGGAAGGGTCTGGCGCTGCCGTGGTGCGTGGGACTTGTCTGTGCGGGGGCAGCGGTGTTTGTGTGCAGCCTTGTTTCACAGAAGCTGACACGCCGGGTTTTCGTGGGATTCAGCCTTATAACCATGCCCATAGGCATGGCTGTCAACTTTGTTGTGCTGGCGGTGTTCTTCTTTCTGGTGCTGACACCGGTGGGTATCGTCTGTCGGCTGATTGGCCATGACCCACTGGGTATCAGGCCGAAGGACGCGGCGGAGAGCTATTGGGTAGAACGCAGGCAGGTGGATGATAAAAAACGATATTTTCGACAGTTCTGATGACGACTGCCTGTGGAAATTTCAGAAGACAGCGTGGGCACAGCCCAGGCTACCTGGCTGGGGACGGGTGTTCTATCCGATGATATTAGTGAAATCACTCCCGGCCAGGTCAAGAAGCTTGGTGGGTTCTTCTGGCGCAGCAGTCCGGGCTGACAGGTATGCCGCCTGGATAACGGCCATGGTTTTGAGGTCGTCACCCCTGCCGACAAAAAGTTTGTGCCTATCGGCGTCGCAGGCGTTCATCGCAACATTCTCCAGCAGCCTGACCAGGAGCGCATCCTCCTCAAAGCTGTAATTGTTCTGTTCTGTTATATTGCCCTGGTTGTCATGAACTGTGAAGCTGTCCCGCGTAACCGAGACGAATCCGTCGTTGCTGTGAATCCGCAACTCGGTCTGTACCGGCCCGAATGTCCTGCTGCAAACCAGGTTGCCGATCAACTTATCGGAAAACCGCATCGTCAGCACCGCGGTATCCTCGGTAATCGACAGTCTCTGTTGCCTGTCGGGCGCCCGGTTTGTGTTGAGAGAATAGACCTGCTGCGGGATGTCGAAATGAAGCAGTATCTGGTCGATCAGCTCATAGCAGTTGTACATTACCACGCCGCCGCCAGCCAGTTTCGGGTCCGTAAGCCACCTGTCCCTTGGGTCGTCCAATCCCTGGGGCTGATTGCACACCGCGGTAATAAGGTGGAAGCTGTCCTTGTTCTGCCGGGTCAGGTACCGGCCCAGTGCCTCGAATGACGGCGCAAAACGCCAGACGTTGGCCACGATGTAACGAACCTTCTCTTTGTGGGCGGTCAGCACCAGTTGGACGGCCTGCTCAAAATCCAGCCCAGGCGGCACGACCCTAAGGACATCACAGCCCTTTTTCATTGCCGCCCTGACCTGTTCGTCACAGAAGTGCATCGACCCAGCCACAAAAAGTATATCGAGCTGATTCCGCACCACAAGCTGACGGTAATCTTCAAACGCCGGGCAGTTATATTTTCGTGCGGTCTGGGCGAGTATCTCCGGGTCACGCCCGGCGACGGCGACGATCTGGTAAAGGCCGCTCTTCTCCGCGGCCTGGAGGAGGGCCTGTCCCTTGTCGTTGAGACCCAGTATCCCTGCTTTGAATCGTTTTTCGCTCATTAGTTGGCGGTCATGGTTATTCCGTTGGGCCCACGAATGTCTCCGGTATGGCAAATGCTCTGCAAAAGTCTGTTACCTCTGCTGCGATTTTGGCGATTGCATCTTCGTTTTCGACGTTTTCGGCAACCCTGTTCATAAACTCGGCGATTTTGTCCATCTCCGGCTCTTTCATTCCCCGCGTGGTCACCGCGGGTGTGCCGATACGCAGTCCGCTGGGGTTGAAGGGCTTGGCTGGATCGTTTGGGATCGTGTTATAGTTTGTCACAATTTTTGCCCGGTCCAGCGCCTTGGACAGTTTTTTTCCGAGCATATCCTTGTTTCGCAGGTCAATCAGTATCAGGTGATTGTCCGTTCCGCCCGATACGAGGGTAAAGCTGTGCTCCATCAGTTTGTCGGCCAGTTGTTTGGCGTTTTTGACGATCTGATGTGCGTAGAGAGCGAACTGCTCGGTCGCCGCCTCTGCCAGTGCCACCGCGATGCCCGAAATCGTGTGCATGTGCGGGCCGCCCTGCATGCCGGGAAAGACTGCTTTGTCAACTGCTTTGGCGTGCTGTTCTTTGCAGAGTATCATCGCCCCGCGTGGACCGCGGAGGCTTTTGTGCGTGGTGGTGGTTACCGCGTCGGCGTACGGTATCGGACTGGGGTGTGCGCCGCCGGCGATCAGGCCTGCGATGTGGGCCATGTCCGTTATATGGTATGCCCCGACCGATTTTGCGATGTCCTCGAACGCCTTGAAATCGATCAGTCGCGGATAGGCTGTCGCGCCCGAGATGATCAGCTTTGGCCTGTGTTCCCTGGCAAAGTCGGCCAACTGGTCATAATCCAGCCGACCCGTCTGCGAGTCCAGTTGGTATTGTACGGACTTGAAAAACCGCCCGGTAGCGCTCACCTTCCAGCCGTGTGTCAGGTGTCCGCCGTAGGGCAGAGATAGTCCCATTATCATATCGCCCGGCTCCAGGAACGCCGAATACGCTGCCAGGTTGGCCACCGAGCCGGAATACGGCTGGACGTTGACATGGTCGGCACCGAAGAGTTTTTCGGCCCTGTCTATCGCCAACGACTCGATCTGGTCGGTAATCTGCTGGCCCTCGTAGTATCTCTTGCCGGGGTAGCCCTCGGCGTATTTGTTGGTCATACAGCTTCCGGTAGCGGCCATGACCGCCGCCGATGTATAGTTCTCCGACGGAATCAGCCGAATACAGTCCTGCTGGCGTTGTTTTTCCTGCATTAACAGTTCATAAACCCTCGGACTGTTCTGTTTCAGCACTGAAAGCATGTCGTATTCTCCGTAAAAGTCGTTATTGCGGCGTGTCGTTATCGCCGTTTGCCCACTGTGTGCCCGCCGTGTGCCCGCCGTGTGCCCCTTAATAACATAGAATCGGTCCCTGTACAAGCCGGAGTACAAGTTTTTGTATAGACATTTATCTGTTGACAAACCAGTCACTGAGGATATAACATATTGTGTTTTGGCCGCGTAACAGGAAAATTAGAGCAGGAAATGTTCGAAGACGATATTGATGTCAATCTTGAGAAGGCACAGGCTTTTTTCGAACGTGCCGAAGAGGTGGCTTGCACAGACAATTTTGACTATGCCATCGACATGTACCTCGAAGGATTACGGCTTGCGCCCGATGCCCTGGAGGACGGACACGCTCCGCTGAGGCGTATGGCCCTGATTCGCCAGGGCAAAGGCGGCGGGAAACCCTCCATCACCGACAAGGTGAGACGGCACGGCGGCAAGGGCTCGCTCGAAGAGATGCTCAACGCCGAATACCTCCTCGCCAAGGACCCCGACAATATATCCTATGCCGAGGCCATGCTGAAGGCCTGCGTCGCCGGCTGCTACAGACGGCCGGCAGAATGGATTGCCAATCTGATCTTCCAGGACAACCGCTCTCTGACCAGGCCCTTGCTGAATACATATCTGCTGCTGAAGGATTCCTATCGGGAGATGGAACTGTACGACAACGCCGTTGCCGCCTGCCAGAAGGCCCTGGAAATGAAGCCCAATGACAATGAACTGAGCGTCGAACTGCGCGAACTGACCGCGCAATTGACGGTCCAGAAGGGCCGATATGACCAGGGAGGGGATTTTAGGGACTCTATCAAGGACAAGGACGTCCAGGATCAACTCCATCGGCAGGGGCAGGCAGTCAAGAGTCTGGACTTTCAGCAGCGGGACGTTGAAGAGGCCAAAAGGGCCGTCGATAAGCTGCCTTCGCAGAACAATATCCTCAAACTGGCCGAGGCGATGGTGCATCTGGATACCGAAAAGGGCTGTCTTGATGCCGTCAAGATACTGGAAGATGCCTACGTCAGGTTCCAGGACGCCGCGTTCAAGAGGCGGGCGGGCGAGCTTCGGCTCCGAAGACTCAGGCACGCCAGCCGGATTCTTAAGGCTATTCTCGACAAAACCCCCGACAACCTCGCAGCCCGGACCAAGTTGGCCGATGTCGATAAAAAACTCAAAGCCGTCAACCTGGAGCATTGTAAATGGTGTGTCGAGAGCTATCCCACCGACCTGAAACTGAAGTATGAATACGGCAAATGCCTGATTCAGGGCGGGCAGTTTGATCAGGCGATACCGCTGTTTCAGGAGGCCCGGAGGGACCCCGGATATAAAATTTCGGCCTTGGCCAAGACGGGGCTTTGCTTTTTCCTGAAAAGCTGGTACACTGACGCGATTGAGATATTCGAGCGGGCTCTTGCCGCATGTGAGGTCAGGGACAGCAATGTCGCAAAGGAGTTGCGATACGACCTCGGGCGGAGTTATCAGGAAAACGGCCAGGTAGATAAGGCCCTGGAGATGTACCGGAAGCTGGCACAACTGGATTTTGGCTTCAAAGATGTACGGCAGCGAATCGACGAACTGCGAAGCCGGGATAAGCCGGGATAATCCGGGATTGTGTGTGTAAAAACCTCTCGGTTTGAGTATGGAGTTTTGAAAGATAAGTTTTAACCAGTTTCAGGAGTTAAGATGGCCCATTCGTTGTCAGCCAAAAAAAGAGTAAGACAGAATATCGTCGGAAGGGTACGAAATCGTGCCCGAAAGAGTATTGTAAAGACACAGATCAAGCATTTTGATGAAGCGGTGAGTAGTGGCGATGTCGTTGTCGCCGAGCAGCAGTATCAGTTGCTGCAGAAGAAACTGGACAAGGTCGCCGCGACCAGTACCATGCATAAAAGAACCGCCGCACGCATCAAGTCCCGCATTTCAAGGCGTTTGAACCAGCTCAAGTCCTAAGAAGGCCTGACCTGTAGGGTGTCGTTTTATTTGTGGCTATTCAGGCGTTTAGTCGATATATCCGGCTGGACGCCTGTTGTTTTTATGGGCCGACTCTGAATTGATTATTGATTATTGATTATTATTTTAAAGATTGTCGGCATCGCCTTGTACGGCTGAAGTATTACAAATTATGTGAAATTTGGGTTAATTATGTCTTCTGCAACACCAAATCGCCTGACTGGGATATTTCGTGCCAACGCCAGGGGTTTTGGCTTCATTGTACCTGCCGAGCCGAGAAGCGAAGGTGACCTGTTTGTCGGTCAGCGCGACACGGCTGGGGCTATGGACGGAGATACCGTCGTGGCCCGCATCGTCAAAAAAGGCGTCAGGTTCGGGCAGAGACGCTATGCCGGCAAAATCACCGAGATACTGGAAAGGGCGCTGGTCAGGTTCGTCGGCACTGTCCGTATGCAGCGAGGGGGGCAGCGGGCTGTCTGTTTCGTCCAGCCGGAGGGGAAGGGCATCTATGAACCGGTGATGATTGACGACGCTGCCGCCAGTGGCGCAAAACACGACGACAAGGTCGTTGTCGAAGTGGTCTCCTATCCCGCTGACGGTCAACCCGGCAGGGGCGTCATCGTCGAGGTCATCGGCAGAGCCGGCCTTTACGAATCCGAAGTGAAGGCGATCATGGCTCAATACGGCCTGATAGACCGTTTTGACGACGAATGCCAACGGCAGGCAAGGGACGCAGCCAAAAACTTTCAGCCCGCCCCGGACGTTGCGAGGGATGGCGGCATGCGGGATGACATTACCGGCCAAACCACAATCACCATCGACCCGCCCGATGCAAAAGACTTTGACGATGCGATCAGCCTGGGCAGGAACCGCGACGGGAACTGGACCCTGGGCATACACATCGCCGACGTCAGCGCGTTTATCCCCGCGGATTCACCGCTGGATACCGAGGCACAACAACGCGGCAACAGCGTCTATCTGCCCGGCAAGGTCATACCAATGCTGCCGGAGATACTCAGCAATGGTATATGCAGCCTACAACCCAACCAGAAGCGCTTCGCAAAGAGTGCCTATATCACGTATGACCAGCAGGGTAGCATACTGGCCCGTGAGTTTGCCAACAGCATCATCCGCTCAGACGCCAGGCTTACTTACATCCAGGCTGACCAGATACTCCACGGCGGTGGTGGTGGCGGCGGTGGCGGCGGCGGTGGCGGCGGCGGCGGGGGTTCAGCCGACCTGCCGGAGAGAGTTGTCGGACTTGTGAAGGATATGAAGGTGCTGGCTCAGGCGATCGAGCGACGCAGAAATAAAGAGGGTATGCTGCATCTTACCCTGCCCGAAACTGAGCTGGTATTCGACGAAAACGGCAAGGTCGTCGATGCCGTCCCAGCCGATGATTGCTATCCGCATACGATTATCGAGATGTTCATGGTCGAAGCCAACGACGCCGTCGCGTCCCTGCTGGATCGATTCGGCGTGCCGTTTATGCGGCGGATACACCCGGCCCCGGAGCCTGTAAAGATCGGAGAGGACGGACGGTTTGTCAGGCTTTGCGGCCTGAAGATACCGCGGAACCTGGACAGGGAGACCATACAGGAACTGCTCGCCGCTGTGAAGGGCAAACCCGAGGAGTATGCCGTCAACATGTACGTCCTGCGAAGTATGCAAAAGGCTCTCTATTCGCCAAAACATGTGGGGCATTTCGCCCTGGCATCGACGCACTACTGCCATTTTACCAGCCCGATACGCCGATACGCCGACCTGCTGGTGCATCGGCTGCTGCAATGCTACCTGGACAGACGGCTCAATAAGATCGGCCTTGAAGAGGTCGTGGACGAACTGGATTTAAGGCGGATTGGCGAGCATATAAGCTTTACCGAGCAGCAGGCTACCGAGGCAGAACGTGAACTCAGGACCGTGCTGATTCTGCAGATGCTCAGCGAACATGTCGGTGACGAGCTGGATTGTGTCGTCAGCGGTTTGACCAATTTCGGCATCTTTGCACAGTGCAGCAGATATGGCATCGAAGGGATGATCGAACCCGGGGACCTGGGTATCGACGAGTGGAAGTACGACCGCAAAAATCAGGCTGTGGTCGGCAGATATTCCGGCAAAAGTATCCACATGGGCCAGCCAATACGAGTCAAAATCGTCTCGGTCAACGTCCCGGCCAGACAATTGGGCCTTGCGCCCGTCGAGCCGTTGGTGAAGGGACGGAAAAACGCCGGGGCCCTCAAAAAGACAACTAAACGAAAACCGGGCTTTCGCCAAAAAAAACCATTCGCCAGGAGATGACCATGCTGCCGGGATGCGCATGTCCGTACATCAGCTTTCGGCAACGAGTGGGCTCTTGACTTTTGATTCGGCATCTGGGATACTGTCGGGCTTGAAACGAAGTCGCCAAAGTCAGAAACGGTGCATTAAAACGCACCCTACAGGCTAAAATGTTGCGAAAATTGTAATTTAACATAGGAGTGGATATGAAGGCGTCCGACATGAAAAGGGGTGCGACTGTCAAGATTGACGGCCACCTGTATTCGATAGTTGAGTATCAGCACGTCAAGCTCGGCAAGGGCGGGGCGGTCTATCAGACCAAGTTCAAAAAACTGTCCGACGGTTCGATCATGGATAAACGCATCCGCGCCGAGGAAAATATAGAAGAGGCCTACCTGGACAGGCGAAACTACGAATATCTCTATTCCTCTCCCGGCGAACATGTGTTGATGGACCTGGAGACCTATGACCAGATCAGCCTGGATGACAACGCCTTTGGCGACGGGCAGAAGTTCCTGAAACCGAATATGCAGCTGCAGGTCAGTATGTACGAGGGCAATCCCGTCATCGTGCAACTTCCGAATACCGTTGACCTAAAAGTGACCGAAACGGACCCGGAAATAAAGGGGGCAACGGCCACCAACCAGTACAAATCGGCTACTCTGGAAACGGGCCTGACCGTACAGGTTCCGCCGTTTATCAAGGTGGGCGACGTCCTCCGTGTCGATACGAGAAGCGGAGAATATCTGACACGCGCGTAGTGCTCTGTTACTTGTAATTCGACGAATTGTCGTTTCGCACTTGTTGCCGAATCCATTTTTTAGAACATGGATTCCTGCCTTCGCAGGAATGACAAAAAAGGGTTGGCTACGTTGGTATCGGGGCTGTGGATTCCTGCCTTCGCAGGAATGACAAATGGAGAGATATGGCGTTTGAAAAGATCAGCAAGTTACTGGTAAGGGTCTTCGGCTCGCGGAACGAGCGCCTGGTTAAGTCTTATCTGGCCATCGCACGGACCGCAAGCGAGTTGGAGCCGCGGATACAGGCCCTTGACGACGACGCATTAAAGGGCAAGACTGTGTCGTTTAAGTCCGCACTGCAAAACGGCGCACAGCCGGAGGATATCCTTGTCGAGGCGTTCGCTGTCGTCCGCGAGGCGGCACGTCGCAACGTGGAGATGCGTCACTACGATGTGCAGCTTGTCGGCGGCAATGTGCTCTATGAGGGCAAGATCGCTGAGATGGCAACCGGTGAGGGCAAAACGCTGGTGGCGACACTGGCGGCCTATCTGGTGCATCTTACCGGCAGAAAGGTCCACGTCGTCACCGTCAACGACTATCTTGCAAAACGCGACGCCGAATGGATGGGCCCGGTCTATAAGTCGTTGGGGCTGACCGTCGGGGCCATACAATCCGAGATGGACAGTGCCGGCCAGGAACGAAAAGACCAGTACAACTGCGACATAACATACGGCACTAACAACGAATTCGGATTTGACTATCTGCGCGATAATATGAAGATATCGATTGAGCAGATGGCGCAGGGGCCTTTGGAATATGCCCTTATAGACGAGGTCGATTCGATCCTTGTTGACGAGGCCAGGACGCCGTTGATTATATCGGGGCCTGCCCAGGACGATGTGAGCCGTTACAAAAGGGCTGACTCGGTCTGCCGGCAGATCATACAGATGCAGTCCGGCAGAACGCGGCTTAAAAAACAAGCCGACCAGGCGCTGCGCACCATCGCCAACGCACAGGGAGAGCTGGCTGAGGCCAAAAAGGCAAAAGACTCCAAGCGAATGGAAGAGGCTCAGCGGGTCATCGCCGAGGGCGAAAAGCAGATCGACATCGACAACGCACAGGTCGAAACGATGACCGAATACTTCGAGATCGAGTACGACCGCAAGTCGGTGCACCTGACCCATGACGGTATCGGGGCCGCTCAGGACCTGGCTGGGGTAGGTTCGTTTTTTACCGGCTCGAATATGGAATGGCCGCACATGCTGGAACAGGCTCTTCGGGCGCATATCGTCTTCGAGAAGGAAAAGGACTACGTCGTCATGGAAGGCAAAGTCATCATCGTCGATGAGTTTACCGGCAGACTTATGCACGGCAGGCAATGGTCCGACGGTCTCCACCAGGCGGTCGAAGCCAAAGAAGGCGTCCAGGTCAAGGAAGAAAGCCAGACGCTGGCGACTATTACGCTGCAGAACTTTTTTAAACTCTACGGCACTATCGCCGGCATGACGGGAACCGCTGAGACAGAGGCAGGGGAGTTCCTGAATATCTACGGCCTGGAAGTGGTGGTCATACCCACCGATAAGCCCTGTATCCGCGACGACCAGGATGATATGATTTACAAGAGCCAGCGTGAAAAGTTTGACGCTATCGTCGATAACATCTTTGAGGTAAGCAGTGCCGGCCGCCCCGTACTGGTTGGCACCGTAAGCATCGAAAAGAGCGAGGCCATCTCGGCGGCCCTGAAAAAACGATACGGCATGGATCATGAAGTGCTCAACGCCAAACAGCACGAACGCGAGGCGCACATCGTCGAGAAGGCAGGCTGGCAGCACGCCGGCCGAGACGGCAAGATGCTCGGCAATGTCACCATCGCCACGAACATGGCTGGCAGAGGAACGGACATCAAGCTCGGCGCCGGCGTTGCCGATATAGGCGGACTGCACATCGTCGGCACCGAACGCCATGAAGCCAGACGCATCGATAATCAGCTTCGCGGACGGGCCGGCAGACAGGGCGACGCGGGGTCCAGCCAGTTCTTCCTGTGCTTCGATGACGATCTGATGCAGATATTCGGCGGCGAAAAGATTCCGAAACTTCTGAGCCTGGTGGGCTGGGAGGAAGGGGAGCCCATCTATAACAGGACCATCAGCAAGCAAATCGCGAAGGTCCAGAAGAAGGTCGAAGAACGGAATTTTGAGGCACGCAAGAGCCTGCTCGAATACGACGAGGTCATGGACTACCAGCGTAAAATATTCTATTCGCGCAGGCGAAAGATACTCAGGGGCAAAGGGCTTAAAAAAATCATCGAAGATATGATCGACTCGATGGTTACCGGCAGTTGCCGTAACATTCTCGCCGAAGATTATCCGTATAAATGTATCGTCGAATGGGCCAGGAGCAGCGCCGGTGTTGATCTGGAGGCGAAAAGGATTCGGGATATCTCCATCGCTGAGATCGAAGAGATCATCAAGGACCGGGCGATGAAAAACGCCGCCAGTCAGATTTCTCTTTCCATCGGCGAATACCTCGAAGACTACGAAGATCGCGGTAGTTGGGACATCGACGGCCTGTGTCGCTGGGCGATGAGTACCTTCGGGGCGGGCCTGTCCGCCGGCAAACTGCGTCATACCGACCCGGAGCAGATTGAACAGGCGGTCATCGACGCGGCCCATGAACAGATTGGCAGGAAGGACTGCTCACAACTTGACGAATTCCTTAGAGAGGATTATTCGGCCACCACTTTCTGCCAGTGGGCCAACGCTAAATTCGATATACAGCTTACCACCGAGGACATCAAAGACATCCCGGTCGAGCAGATTCGCGAACGTCTAAGCGAAGCGGTCGCGGACAAATACAAACAACGCCAGATCGAATATCCCGTCGAGTTTGCCATGAGCATGGCCTTCGGTGCCGAGGGCTCGAACGTCTATGGTTTCGAGGCGCTGGCCGACTGGGCCAACAAACGATACCAGGCCGACTGGAACGTCCAGTACCTGCAGGAGACAAAACCAAAGGCCATCCACAACGCTCTGCTCGAATTGAGCAGGTCGTGGAATGACGGCAGGTTCACAGAACAGATCGAAACGAAGCTTGCGCAGGGTTTGGCTGCGGAACAATTGGCTCAATGGGCCAATGAACGATTCGACTCGCAACTGGATTCGTCGATGTTGGCCGATGCCGACGGGGCAAAGGAGGCGATAACCACCGCGGCGGCGGAGTTCTTCCGCCAGGAGTTGGCCGATCTGGAGAGGTATGTTCTGCTGCAGATATTCGACAGTACGTGGAAGGACCATCTCTATTCGATGGACCACCTCAAAGAGAGCATCTTCCTGCGGGCCTTTGCCGAGAAGGACCCAAAGATCGAATACAAGCAGGAAGGCTTTCGCATGTTTAACGAGATGCTCGAGACGATCGATGACCGCGTGACGGGTACGATCTTCAAGGTTCGCCTCGATGCCGGCGCCCGGTCGCGCAGTATCTGGAACGTCAGCCGTACACAGCATGACGAAGTGAGCCAGTTCTCCATGGCTGAGCGTCAGCGTGCCGCGGCAACGGCACCGCAGGGCGAGCAGAAGATTAAACAGATCAAACTGGACCAGCCCAAGGTCGGCAGAAACGAACCGTGCCCATGCGGCTCCGGCAAAAAATACAAAAAGTGCTGTGGTCGAAATGACTGACCAACCTATGCAAAGCGTAATTACGATAAATACGCCACTGGACGACGAGGCTGTCCGTTCACTGAGGGCTGGCAGCGAGGTTCGGCTTAGCGGTGTAGTCTATACCGCCCGCGACATGGCCCACAAGAGGCTCTGCGCCATCATAGAGGCTGGCGAATCCCTGCCGATAGACATTGCTGGGCAGGTAATCTATTTTGTCGGTCCTACGCCGCCGGCGCCTGGCAGGGTAATCGGCGCCGCCGGGCCCACGACTTCGTCCCGCATGGACGCGTTTAGCCCCATCCTGATAAAAGCCGGACTGAAGGGCATGATCGGCAAGGGCAGCCGGGGCCAGATGGTTCGCCAGTCGCTTCGTGAATATGTCGCGGTGCATTTTGCCGCTGTCGGGGGGGCCGGCGCGCTCCTGAGCAAACATATCGTCTCTTGTGAGGTGGTCGCATACGAAGAGCTGGAAACCGAGGCGATACGCAAACTGCAGGTGGTCGATTTCCCGTGCATCGTTGCTTACGACTGTCACGGCGGCAGCGTCTATAACCAGGATATTTCATTACAGGAGGGGGTGTAGTGTGAAAAACACCCCTTTCGTGCCCGCGAGGAAGACTGACAGATTACCGAACGGTCGTCATCCGCGCAGGGTGTAGTTAGAACTCGAATTAACATAGAGGATTAGCAATTGAAGGTGGCACTGACAGGTTTGATGCAATCGGGTAAAAGCACTCTGGCCTCGGCGGTCAGCGGCAGAGATGTCGGTGGTTCCGTTTCGATCGAAGAGGTGCTCGTTAATGTGCCCGACGAAAGGCTGGACTGGCTTACGGAGTTGTATAAGCCCAAAAAGACGGTCCGCGCCACCGTTGACTGTCTTGATGTGCCGGGTTTTTCGTTTTCCGACGAACACGGCCGGGCCGCGGCACGAAGGTTGTTCAACCAGATTCGCACGGTGGATATGTTCGTCATCGTTCTTGGTGTCTTCGAGGGAGGGACGGACCCAGCCGGCGACCTGAACGAGTTGGAAACAGAGATGCTCCTGGCTGACCTGGAGCTTGTGACCACTCGCATCGAGCGACTTGAAAAACAGATCGGCAAGCCCACCAGGACCCAGGCACAGGACAAAGCCGAGCTTGCATTGCAGTTAAAGCTCCAGGCTGCTATCGAGGCGGAAAAACCCATCAGAAGCGCGATCGAAAATGAAACCGAGATGGCATTGATCAAGTCACTGGGCTTTTTGACATTGAAGCCCGCTACTGTTGTCGTCAACGTCGGCGAAGATGATATCGGCAGGACGTTTGAGTTGGACAGCGCCTTTGGTAAAAATAGCGGGCAGGGCGGATGCGGCAGTCAAATTGTGACATTGTGCGCGAGTCTGGAAAACGAGATTGCCCGGCTGGACGCACCGAGCAGGGTCGAATTCATGTCCGATTACGGGCTGGCCGAACCTGCCGCAAACCGGTTTATCCGAAGCTGTTATGCTGCGCTGGGGCTGATAAGTTTCCTGACCGTCGGCAAGGACGAGGTCCGCGCCTGGCCGATACGCAGTGGAACCAGCGCCCTTGACGCGGCGGACAAGGTTCACAGCGACATCAAACGCGGCTTCATCCGCGCCGAGACGATAGCCTACGACGACATGAAACGGCTGGGAGGCGAAAAGGAATGCAAGGCCGCCGGCAAGACCAGGCTCGAGGGCAAGACATATATCGTGCAGGACGGAGATATAATCAACTTCAGATTTAACGTATAACCCGCCCGAAATTCTGGGTTCGTCTGAAATCCAGGGGATGTCGTGTATTGTGATTGCGCCTTTTCGGTGATTTCATCACAGGGAAATTGTAAAAAACACTTGCTTTATCGCCGTGTACGGTTTAAAATGGCGAGCGTTGGGGTAGCACAGGTGAGGTGACCGGTTTTTTTCGGGAGATAAAAGATGAAAAAGGTAGGGATATATCAGGCTTTTACTCTTATTGAGTTGCTCGTTGTTATCGCGATTATTGCGCTTCTGCTCGGAATCATTGTTCCCTCGCTGAAAAACGCCAAACGATACGCCACAATAGCGGCGTGTCTGTCCAATGAGAAGGGTAACTGCCGCGCATGGCTGATGTATGCCGGGGAAAATGACTCCAGAATGCCCGGCGGTGCCATTACGTGGGGTAGGAGACTCAACGGCGTGAATAATAACGAGCCGCCGATATGGGTCTGGCCTCCCTGTTCGATGGACCTTGCCACAGGTCTCGGAGGCAGAAATGACAACCCCACAATTGAGGAACGTAAAAAGGGCTTGGAGCAGGGCAGCCTGTTTCCGTATCTTGAAAACCCCGATGTTTTCCATTGCCCTGCCGACAACGAATGGGTCAGCGTCTGGCCGTACAGGTATCGTGGTTATTCCATGCCGGGGGGGTTGGCGGTTTACGACATCGACGACGACTTCGTGAGAACAACCGAGATCAGATCGCCCGGCCATAAATACATATTCGTGGAAGAAGATTATGACGGAAGATCGCACAATTTCAACCACAACGCGTGGGATTTTGAGCCGTGGGACGATGACTTCCACGACGTCCTGGCCTTGTTCCACAACGATTCGTCCACGTTCGGATTTGCCGACGGACATGCCGACCGCTACAAATGGAAGGATGAACGGACGGTGGAGTATTTCACCGACCGTGATGCCGCCCTTGTTAAATACGGCATGGCCGGAGTGTGCAGCGACAACGAAGATTTGCAATGGCTGCAGATCAGGTTTGCGTACAAAAAATAGCATCGTCGTGGGACGTCATCTACGTTATTATCCGGGCCCGTATAATCTGCGGGCCGGTTTTTTGCGCAATGGTGTGGAAAGCCGCGTATTTCTCTGATATATTCAGGAAGTATCAAGCCCTGGCCTGACTCGGTCCGGCTCGGCCCGGTCTGTTGCGGTTGGCCGGGGATGCCTGGGATATTATTGGGGACAGAGATGAAGGCACAGGTTTTGACGGGCATTGGGCGGATGGAGCTGGTCGATGTTGACCGCCCGGTGATTGAGAAGGATACCGACGTACTGTTAAAGACGGACATGGTCGGTGTCTGCGGCAGTGACGTACACTATTACGAGACCGGGTGGATTGGCTCACAGGTCGTGCAATATCCGTTCATAGTCGGCCATGAATGCGCCGCCACCGTCGTTGAGGTCGGCTCGGCAGTAACGACTGTCAAACCCGGCGATCCGGTCGTCGTTGACCCGGCTGTCAGTTGCCATCGGTGCGACCAGTGCCTTGCCGGGCGGGAAAACACATGTCGCGAGCTCAAATTTCTCGGCTGTCCCGGCCAGATCGAAGGCTGCCTGTGCGAATACATCGTCATGCCGCAGGAGTGCTGTCTGGGCACCTTCGGGCAAATTACCCCGGCCCAGGCGGTTCTTTGTGAGCCGTTCGCCATCGGTGTCTATGCGGTGCAGCAGTCGCAGCTACAATCCGATTCGTGCGAACCACGCGAGGCACACAGCGCAAACGTTGCGATACTGGGCTGCGGCCCGATAGGTCTGAGCTGTCTTGCCGCAGCACACGCCGTCGGCGTCGATGCGGTTTACATGACCGACAGGATCGACGACCGCGCAGACATAGCCCGACAGGCAGGCGCGGCATGGGCCGGCAATCCCGACAGCGAAGACATCGTTAAGGCAATCGCACAACAACAGCGGCGGGGTATGGATGTCGTCTATGAATGCTGCGGCCAACAGGATGCGCTGGACCAGGCCGTCGAGCTGCTCAGGCCCGGCGGAAAACTGATGCTGATAGGCATCCCGCGGGAGGACCGCGTGTCTTTCGCGATCGACAAGATACGCAGAAAAGAACTGACCGTCGTCAATGTACGCAGGCAGAACGGCTGTACGCGGAAGACAATCGACCTGGTTGCTTCGGGCAGGGCGAAAATCGATTTTATGGTAACGCACCATTTCAGCTTTGAGCAGACAAAGCAGGCGTTTGACCTTGTCGCCGGCTACCGGGACGGCGTGATAAAGGCCATGATTACTTTGTAACCGTTCACAGTCGGAAACGGTGCGTTAAAACGCACCCTACGTGCTAAAATGTTACGATACATAGTAACTGAGTATCTGAGCCGACGAGAATGGGCCGCGACCGAGCTCGTCGGAGTCGGCTCAGATACGGACAATC
>SDBV01000267.1_pt1 | contig 72224 bp, 64 predicted proteins | sample 2277081 | NCBI WGS metagenome assembly SDBV01 (sample SAMN10402039, study PRJNA504765) | marine sediment metagenome | isolation source: marine sediment core GS10_PC15, 223 cmbsf | place: Arctic Ocean: Southern Knipovich Ridge | collected 2010
TTCGGGCTTCACCGATTCTTTAGCCTGCTCTGGGGTTTGTACCGGTTCCTCCGCTATCGCCTCGTCTTCGGTCTTGGCCCCGGTAAGAATTGCGTCTATCTCGTCCTGCGCCGAAAGTTCGGGGGGTTGTTCAATTTTTTCAATGGAAGTTTCATCGACAATTTTTCCCTTTGCGGGTTCGGGTTCAGACTTTACCTGTTGCGGAACTTGCGTACTTTCGGTTTCGGCCTGCGCTTTCACGGGCGCTTTCCTTTTAGCTATTTTCTTTTTTCTTTTTATAAAAAAGATGTTTTCGCAGGACGTGCAGTGGGCGTAAGTTCCCTCCTGCGGTATGCCGTCCGGATTAACGTCATACTTACTTTCGCACTTTGGGCATGTCAAAACCATAACGCTGTTGTCAATACGATGACGGTTGACGTTTTGTGTGTGTGCTCATATATCCTCTCTAACCAATTGTTATTATAACACCTTATATTTTTTTTTTACAAAAAACTTGATTATTCCATTTTGTTTCTTTAGTATTCCTTCTAACATGCTGAGATTAGGGTCAAGAATCATTCCAAAATATGTTTTTGGGAGATCGGATCCGATTTTTTATTTTAAAAGGCGAGAAAAAACCAGTTACAAACTCCAATTGATCTTTTTAGTTATTGGGAGAAGAACCTGAAAACAAGACCAATACACCTGATTATTTCCTTCGGCCTGGTATCTTCTTTTGTATTTCTGCTTGGAGTGGAATATTACAAGGCCATCATAGCGGATATGGAGAAACATGCTGTCTCGCTCGAGGAAGATTTATCCAACTTGGAGGCCGCCAATGTGCCCTTCAAGCATGAGGCGCAAAAAAGGCTGGAGGTGCAAAGTGTCCTTACGGAAAACGACAGGTACCTGGGGCATAACGCCGAAGTTCTGGCGAAATTCATAATCGAAAAATCCAAACAATACGACATGGACCCCTTTCTCGTCCTTGCCGTCATAAAAACGGAAAGTAACTTCCGAAGCTATGCGGTATCCAATAAGGGCGCGGTAGGGCTGATGCAGATTAAACCGAGCACTGCCAGCATAATTGCGGATGAAATACACTATCCCTATTCCGGTTCGCATTCTCTAAATAACGGCAAAATTAACATTATGCTGGGAATGCATTACATCGCAAAGATGATGGAAAAGTTCAAGGATATTGAACTTGCGCTGGAAGCCTACAACATGGGGCCTTCCCGGCTGAGGAAAAATTTAAGGAAAGGAACAAAACTCGGCTTTAGATATTCCAAAAAGGTTATTACAATCTATTACCGCTACCTTGAAGACCACTACTATAATACTCTTTACGATTTTGCAAATCTGTAAGGCTCCCGTCTTTAACCAAATAAAATACTTGTAGAAAATAGCAGACAACAGGGTAAAATGGCGCTAAATGAAGTCGAGTTAACTTAAGCGACCCATGAATATGTGACAGGTTATGCCAGAATTTAAAAAATTTGTAATAAACCCATCCCTGCCGGAAAAGCTCGCTCCGCTTGAGGAGATCGCTTACAACCTGTGGTGGACATGGAACCCGGACGCCGTGAACCTGCTCCGCCGTATAGACAGGGACCTGTGGGAAAAGTTCTACCATAACCCCGTCAAGGTGCTGGGCTCCATATCGCAGGAACGCATTCGCGAACTGGAACACGATGACGGCTTCCTCACACACACCGAGCGCGTTATCTACGACATGGTCGATTACATGAGGGCCGAAACATGGTTCGACGACATATGCCTTGAAGGCTGGAACACGCAGAACCACATCGCCTACCTGTCGCTCGAATTCGGCATAGATGAGTGCCTGCCGATCTATTCGGGTGGCCTGGGGATTCTTGCAGGCGACCATCTGAAATCGGCCAGCGATCTCGGCGTACCGATAGTGGCCGTGGGCATGGCTTACACGCATGGGTACTTTATGCAGTACCTCAACCAGGACGGCTGGCAGCAGGAGGTCTACCCGGATAACGATTTCTACCTTATTCCGCTAAGGCTGCAAAAGAAAGACGATGGCAGCCCGTTTATGGTGGAAGTGCCCTTTCCCGGCAGGACGGTCTATGCACAGGTATGGAGAGCGAAGGTCGGACGCGTGCCTCTCTACCTATTGGATACGAAGGTTTCCGAAAACTCGCCGGAAGATCAGTTGATAACGTCGCAGCTTTACGGCGGCGACCTGGAAATGCGAATCAAGCAGGAAATACTTTTGGGCGTGGGCGGCGTAAGAGTTCTTGACGCGCTGGGAATAAAGACGACCGTCTACCATATGAACGAAGGGCACTCGGCCTTTTCAGGGATTGAGCGCATCATCCAGCTTATGAAGAACAGGGAATTTGCCTTCGTCGAGGCAAAGGAGGCGATAATATCGTCGTCCGTTTTCACCACGCACACCCCCGTGCCAGCCGGAAACGATACATTCGAGCAGCCCCTTGCAAAGAAATACCTGTCCCCGATCATTCAAAACTCCGGCATTGACATGGACGTCCTTTTAGCCCTTGGCAGGCAGGACCCGGAAGACAAGGGAGAGCCTTTCTGCATGACGGTTTTAGCGCTTCGCCTTTCAGCGGTATGTAACGGCGTATCGATGCTGCATGGCGACGTATCCAGAAAAATGTGGCAGAAGATCTGGCCCGACGTGCCCCTAAACCTCCTTCCCATCCGTTCAATTACGAACGGCATACATATCCGCTCATGGATATCCGAGGAAATGCGGCACCTCTTTGACCGGTACCTGGGACAAGGATGGATTAACAAACCCGGCGACGATAACATATGGAAGAGGATAAAAAAAATTCCCGACGCCGAGCTGTGGCGAACACATGAACGGCGGCGCGAGCGGCTGGTGGGTTTCGTTCGCAAAAGGCTTGCGGAGCAGTTAAGGAGAAGGGGCGCTTCTGAGTCGGAAATAAAAACCGCCGACGAGGTCCTCGATCCCGAGGCCCTGACGATAGGGTTTGCAAGAAGGTTTGCGACTTACAAGCGCGGCACGCTGATCCTTAAAGACCTTGAAAGGCTGGACAAGATGCTGAACGACAAGGAGCGGCCGGTGCAGATAATATTTGCGGGCAAGTCGCACCCAAAAGACAACGAGGGAAAGAACTTCATCAAAGACATCATCCATGTGGCCGGCGACGAAAAGTTCCGCAGGCGGATCGTATTCGTTGAAAATTACGATATAGACGTTGCGCGCTACCTCGTCCAGGGATGCGACGTCTGGCTGAACACCCCGCGCAGGCCTATGGAGGCCAGCGGCACAAGCGGAATGAAGGCATCAGCCAACGGTGGACTTAACCTGTCGGTGCTGGACGGATGGTGGGTGGAAGGATATTCGCCCGAAACCGGATGGGCAATAGGCGCCGGGGAAGACTACGAAGACCAAGATTTCCAGGATTCGGTGGAAGGCCGCGCACTTTATAACGTCCTTGAAAAGGACGTGGTTCCGCTCTTCTACGATAGGGGAAACGACCGCGTTCCGCGTCAATGGCTGGCAAAAATGAAAACCAGCATGATAAACCTCAACCCGGTTTTCAATACAAACCGGATGGTGCGCGAATATACCAAAAAGTTCTACCTGCCTCTGGGACTCGGGTGGCAGAAAAGCGTTGAAAAAGATCCTGAAATAATAAAGGGTCTTGCCGGGTGGAAACAGAAAATGAAAAAAGAGTGGAAATCACTGCAAATACTAGAGGTGAAAGAAGACGACGGCATAAGTTACAAGGTAGGGGATCAAAAAGAAGTCGAGGTGCTGCTGGAACTCGGGAATATGGAGCCGAAAGACATAACCGTGGAATTTTACTATGGATACATGGACGGCTCACACGATCTTACGGACGGTAAAGCCGCCACGTTGAAATACGAGGAAAACATCAAAGGCGGCGTGTATAAATTCAGGGGCAAAATACCGTGTGAAAACGCCGGGTTGCACGGATATGCAATCCGCATCCTTCCTTACCACAAGCATCTTGTAAGGCAGTACATTCCCGGCCTGATACTCTGGGGATAAAAAGAATCCCAAATTAGTGGTAAATTCGGGAAATGGCCTTGGAGATTTTTTCGAAGCGTTCGCTAATTTCCCTTAAACGGGACGTGAAGAAATCCATGAAAAACCGGCTGGTCGGAAACGAACTTCTTCCATAGACCATTTCGGCGGCGAAGTGTTCCAGTTCCTCATATTCGACTTCTATCCTTTTAAGCTCGGCGACAATCTCCTTTGGAGACAGGCGCGTACCTTGCGGATAAAAGCCTGCATTGCCATTTTTGTCCATATTTTTATATCGGGTAAAAAGCGGCATTACATTATAGTAAAATAGATAAACCGGCCCTAAGGCCGGTTTTAGGAATAAAAAGGTGATGTTAGGCCACGCTTACGCGGACCTAACATCAGGGGCTTGACCAGTGGGTTGGTCAGGCCTTTATACTTATTCTGCTGTTCAGTTGCTTGGCTTGCTGGATGGCTCGGGCATTCGCCTGAGATACTGTTTTTTGTACGGTTTGACCGGTCGCTTTTACATTAGAACTGGCCATTTTCAGCCTTCCAGCGACACTTGAAACCTTTACAGGACTACCGTCAAAAACCGAAGCCATCCCGTTTCCAAATCTTGGTAGTGCTACTTGCATAATGTCACCTCATATTCTTGTTCAATATACGTTCTGCTAAGTGATTTATCGGAATCCTGCGGAAAAACTTGACGGATTTCTCAATAAAAGGGGATTAAAACGTGGAGTTCTTTCAAGAAAATTGGAAATTAAGCGGCTTTTTTAGATTATGGCACGTTATGTGGCACTTTTTATCCCATCGCGATCTTTTCAACTGTCTTGACGCCATCGTTGACCGCCGTGTGTATCAGGTTCGAATGCCTGGTCTCCGTCATCTTCCCGTCGCCGTCCCGCATCACGTATACGGGGCAGATCGAGCCGCCGATGGCGTAGATACCCTTCTTTGTCGTCTGGAAATGACCGTCGAGGATAAGGGGCATGCTGCCTTCCTTTCCGATCTTGCAAACGCCGCCGATGCACGAAATTTGATCCAACCCCAGTCCCTTGAAGATCGGCTCCGGCCCGTGCGTGCCGATAAGGGCGATAACGTCTTTCATCGGGAAGCTGTACCCTTGCGTCACCAGCACCTCGCCCCACGGCCACCCGTGCGCGCGGATGATAAGGCGCTCCATGCCGTCCTCGTCAACCTCGCCGATGCGCGGGATGGCGCCCTGTAAAACCTTTATCTGGCCTCCCAGCAGGATCTCTTCGCCGAGGTCGCGCGCAACGTCCTTGTCGACGCTGAACGACTCCCGCCTGTGCGCCCAGTAAACGGGGGTGGAATCGTCTGCGGCCCTTTTTGCCTTGGAAATCGAAGCCACCACGTCTGCCGCCGTGTTGCCGCCGCCGATAACGAGGCAATGCACGCCTATGTAGTCTTCAGGACTTTCCAAGCGCCGGGCCACCGTTTTTGCCTCGCCGTAAATGCCGAGATCGTTCGGGATGTTGCTGCCGAAAGCAAGGATTACATTGCGGGTGTCGTAACGGCCCTTTTTAGTTTTTACGCGGAGGTGGTTTCCGTTTTCTTTAACAGTTTCGAATTCCTCTCCAAACCTGATGTCTAGGTCCAGTTTTCCCGCCTCGCCTTCAACCTGCGCAACGTATTCCTCTACGGACAGTTTTTCATCGGAGGGCTTGAGGTAATCGACAAGAAAAGGTTCCGCGCTTTTTTTCGGCACGGTGGGATAAACCTTTTTGCCGCGCGGATAAGAATCAATGATTCCCTGGAAAATCTTCCCGCCTTTTTCAAGCACTACCGCGTCCAGGCCGTGCTTTTTCGCCTGAGTCGCCGCGGCAAGTCCGCCCGGCCCGGCCCCTATGATAATAAGATCATGGATATCGCTCATATCAGCACCTTACTGAAAGTTTAAAGCGCGCTTTGGTCAAGGTCAAGGCTTTGGAGACTGACGGGACTTTACTCCTTTGATAATTGTACATATAACTGTAAATTATAAAGATGGTGGAAAGTACCGTATCAAAAGCGTTGCCGGAAATAAATAACGCGTGTAAAAAGATAACCACCGACCCGGCCGACCTTACGCTGTATTCATTCGACGCGACACGCGTAAGGCATATGCCGGAATGCGTAGCCTTTCCGGAATCGACGGACGAAGTCTCCGCCTTGCTGAAGGTCTGCACAAAATATAAAATTCCCGTAACGCCCAGAGGCGCGGGCACGGGTTTTACCGGCGCGTCGATTCCCTTGAAAGGCGGGCTTGTAATTGCGCTTACCCGCATGAAGAAAATCCTCCTTGTAAACGAAGAGGCTCTCTACTGCGAGGTGGAGCCGGGCGTTATCAACTACGACCTGGGGAAAGAAATTGCCAAGTGCGGCCTTTTCTATCCGCCCGATCCAGCCAGCATGAAAAGCTCCACGATAGGCGGCAACGTGATGACCGGCGCGGGCGGCCCGAGCGCGATCAAGTACGGCGTTACGCGCGATTACGTGATGGGGCTGACGGCGGTCCTTGCCGATGGAAGCGTAATCGAAACGGGGATAAAGACAGAAAAGGGTGTAGTCGGCTACGACCTCACGCGCCTTTTCGTCGGCTCCGAGGGAACGCTTGGAATAATCACAAAGATAAGGTTAAAACTCATTCCGCTTCCTTCGGCGGTGGTTGCGGCCAACGCGGTTTTCGGTTCGCGCAAAGGCGCAATAGACGCGGTGTCGAAAATCGTTCACGCGCGCCTTGTGCCGCGCACCCTGGAATACATCGACGGTACGGCCATCCGTTGCGTGGAGGAATACCTTAAAGAAGAGTTGCCGCTTCTGTCGGTTAACGCCGAAGCGATCCTTTTAATCGAAACCGACGGAGACAACGAAGCGGCGATTGAAGAGATGAATAAAATACGCGAGGTCTGCGCAAAGGCCGGCGCGCGGGGGTTCGATGTGGCGCAATCGGACGAGGAGATGCAAAAGCTGTGGAAGGTTCGCCAATCGATATCGGCCGCCCTTTCGCGCTTGCGCCCCACCAAGATAAACGAAGACGTAACGGTTCCGCGCAACCGCATAGCCGATCTGATGGAAAGGCTCGATGAAATATCAAAAAGAACCGGACTGCCGATAATAAACTTCGGCCACGCGGGTGACGGTAACATTCACGTAAACGTAATGACCGACGCCGATGATAAGGAAGAATACGAATTGGCGTTAAAAACGGTAGACGAAATCATGGACGTAGCGCTGGAACTCGACGGCACGCTGTCGGGCGAGCACGGGGTTGGAATCGCAAAAATTCCTTACATCGCAAAAGAACTCGGCGAAAACGCCATCGAGCTTAGTAAACGCCTTAAAAGCGCCTTCGATCCGCTTGGCATCATGAACCCCGGAAAGATTTTCCCGTAAGGCGGTACTTACTTGTCACACTGCCTGTCCAGAGGCACGAAGGGAGCTTGCTGAAGGCCGAAGGTATTTTGTATAGAGGCGTTGCGATGCAACGTCTCCCCCCATGTCATCCTGAGCCCGTCGAAGGGTGCTCCAAATTATCCTCCCCTTTTCAAGGGGAGGTGGCCTGAGCTTGTCGATGGCCGGAGGGGTTTTGAAAACTTTAAACGGAGAACCTCCCCCGGCTGCGAATAGTAGCTACAGGCGTCTCGCCTGTAGAGTGCAGGCGGGACGCCTGCACCTACCTGTAAAGCTGTCTGCGTTACCGTCCCCGCTTTCTAAAGGGCGTTTTTTAGTTCCGTCTTGATTTCGTTTATGCGATCGGTTGACGTTATTTTTTCGCCGTCATTGCCGGTCACGTAAAATATGTTCACGCACTTGTGCCCCTCCGTGGAAATTAACGCCGAGACGATATTTACGCGCAGCGTTTTAAAGGCGCGCGTCATTTCGTAAAGAATACCCCGCCTGTCGCGCATCGTTATTTCGATAACCGTATGGTCGAACGAAACGTCGTTCAGAATCTTTATGCGCGTTTTGATGTACGGAACATCGTCTTGGGGCATAGCCAGTTTGCCTCGGCCGCGCATAAGGTCCTCGGCGCTTTTTTCACCGGCGATCACGCGGCTTATTTCGTTTTCTATGCGGGACAGAAATTCGTTATCCGTTATCGGCATGCCGTCCGGCCCGTGTATGCGGAAGATGTCTACCGCAACGTCGTCCCTGTGCGTGAAGATATGTGAGCCGAGAATATCGACGTTCTTCGACGTTAGGGTACCGACCACGCCGTAAAGAAGGCCAAGCCTGTTTTTTGCTATCACTATCAGTTCTCCGGGTTCCTTTTCCCCGAAGGTGCGGTGTTGCGTAACGGACTCTTCGGGATTTTCGAGAAACTTCGCAAAAAGGCTGGCGTCTTTCCCGACTTCTTCCGGCCAACGTTTTACAAAGTAGCGGTTCGGCATCCCGTTAAGAAAGGCCTGCGTTTTTTCGGTGAGTTTTTCCTTTGGCAAAAGGTGGCGCGGCGCGATTTTTTTCAACGGGCCTTTGCCTTCCAGCCGGGCGTCCGCTATAAGGTAAAGTTCCTTTAAAAGCATGCCTTTCCATGAATTCCACACTTCGGGGCCAACCGCGCGCATGTCGGCGTAAGTGAGCATATAGAGGCGTTTAAGAGTCTTTGCGTCGCCCACCTGATCGCAGAAATAGGATATTGTTTTTTCGTCGTGCATATCCCTTCGTTGCGAGACCATGCTCATAAGAAGGTGTATATTTATCAGCTTTATTACAACGGCGGTTTCGTCTTCTGCGCAACCCATCCTTTGAAGAATTGCGGGGTCGATTTCCGTGTCGTTTTTATCCTCTCTACCTTTTCCCACGTCGTGAAGGAGGAGCGTCAGCCTGATGAGGTCTCTTCGTTCCTCCTCCTCATGGAACTCCCGCAAAAGGTCGCATTCCTCGTCTTCGGTGCGCCTGAGGTTATCGAATTCCCTTATGGCGCGGAAGGTGTGGCTGTCGACCGTGAATTTATGGTACAGGTCGAATGGCGTCAGGAACCTTATCGCCATGAATTCCGGTATCACGGTGGTAAGTATCTTGTAATCCCGCATCAGTCGCAGCGCGTCGGCGGTGTCTTCGGTTTTGAGTATCGCCATAAGGCCTTGGGAAAGTACAGCCTGATCCGGTTTTTCCTTTTTCCACGCGCGTCCCACGGTTTCCAGCGCCTTGCGCAATCCGGGCGACGGGCGGAGTTCCGTTTCCGCCAGCAGGCGAAGGGTTTCGAAAAGCCTTTCCGGCTTTCGGGCAAGCTCGTTTCCGCTGATACCTTTCAGGTAGATTTCCTGCGGCCCGGCATAAACGTTTGGCGCAAGCTCGCGGTGCCTGAAACGCGATATGAAATCCGGCAGCTTGGGGCGATACCTGAGCGCCTGCTCCATTATCGACTTGCCGAACATGTATACGGTGTCGGCCGCTCGGTAATATTCATGCATCATCTGCGTTGCCGGCTCGTCCCCTTCGCCGGTATAGCCGAGCCGCTTGGCGACTTTGGGCTGAAGAGCGTAGGTAAGCGTGTCGTGCGGAGCCTCTGTTGCGAAATGCAGGTCGTTGCGTATCCTAAGCAAATGATCGACGGCGGCCCAAACCTTGGCGGCGCCCTCGAAGTCCACAAGGCCTCGTTCCTCGAAACGGGAAAGGGCTTTAATCCCGTACCTGGCCGTTGCTGTCCAGAGGGCGACGTGGTAATCGCGCAGTCCGCCTCGTGATTCCTTTATGTTGGGTTCCGTAAGGAGCAGCGTATTGTGGAACCTTTCGTGGCGCGATTTCGCCTCTTCTATTTTCTTGCGCAGGTAGGAGTCCACGTTTTTGGATACCTTGTTCCTATAGCGCCGGTCGAATCTATTGAAGAACTCCCGGTTGCCGAGTAAGAACCTTGCCTCCATCATGCTGGTTTTGATTGTAATATCCTGGCCTGCCATCTGAAGGCAGTCGGCTATCGTGCGGGTGGAGTGCCCCACCTTAAAGCCGATGTCCCAAAGCGCCGGGATTATCCGCGTTGCCGAAGAGCTTTTAAAACTCTTTGTGCCGTCTTCGTATCCTCCGTTTTCGTAGACGAAGAGAAGGTCTATATCGGAGTATGGATTTAGTTCGCCGCGGCCGTAACCACCGAGCGCGGCAAGAGCGAAAGGGGCGCCCTGGGCCTCTCCGTTTTCGGGAAACGATAAAAAGAGCTCGCTTATCAGGCCGTCGACGGCTTGGGTCCAGCTTTTGCAAATCTCGAAGCCCCCGGCCCCTTCAAGGTGCCTTTGTTCGTGTGACGCGCGCAACTTTTTTATCTTTTCGGCCATGGCTGTGTATTTTTTCTTCATCTTCATAGGCGCGGCTCCACCTCGATGTCCATGCGCGCGGATACGGGATCGGTTTTCATGATCGGTCCGCCGCGAACAATCATCCCGGCCTCCTTCCCGTTATAAGGTCGCATATGCCAAGTGTCAGCGGCTTTACCGCCACATCTTCAAAACCCGCTTCGATAAAGATTTCGGCAAGCTTTCTTCTATCCGGAAAATCCAGCGCCGATGCGGGCAGGTATGCGTAGGCTTCCGGGTGACCGGAAATTATCTTTCCCACAAACGGTAGTACGCTTGTGAAGTAAAAGAGATAAAGCGATTTTACAAGCGGGTTTGCGGGGGTCGTGAATTCTAGTATCGATATGCGTCCGCCGGGTTTTAATACGCGCATCATTTCGCAAAGGCCGGCTTTCAGGTCGGTGAAGTTGCGTATACCGAAGGCGCATGTTACGCCGTCGAACGTTTCGTCTTTAAACGAAAGGTTCAGCGCGTCGCTGCGCCAGAGCGAGATATTTTTCCCCGCCGTTTTGGTTTTGCCGATTTTAAGCATTTCGTGGCTGAAGTCCGCGCCGATTATCAGCGACGTTTCGCTCTGGCGCGCTATCTCAATGGCGAGATCGGCCGTGCCCGTCGCCGCGTCGAGGTACGTTCCGCCGTTTGGCGAAAGGCTTTCAATAGCCGTTCTGCGCCACCTTTTGTCCATGCCCAGGCTGAGCAGGCGGTTCAAGAGGTCGTACGTAGGCGCTATGGCCGAGAACATCCTCTCAATCTTTTGCGCGTTTTTGGAAACCATTGGAACATGATGGCACATCTTGCGCCCGAATGTGGAGAGGTTTTTGACCTTTTCGCCGCTCAAAGAACCGGCCTTACAACCCCTTGCGCTTTTCGATTATGCTGCCCGTGCCGCCGTTATTTCTTCCGGGAATGCCGCTGCCGTGCGGAAAGAATTCGTTGTACCCCCTTGGGATTTCAAAAAGGGACGGGTCGAGCCTGCCGGTTTGAAGGTTTTTGAGTTCCATCGACACAAGATTTCTTTCGCCTCCTTTTTCGACAAAAAACTCCGACTTTATCGCGATTCCGTCTTTTGTAACCCACATTCTGCCTTCGGTCTTTTCGCCCTGTTCCGTCTTTCTGGTTACTTTGATTACCGTGGTTTCAACTCCGCTTAGAGTATTATTGCCGATTTTGTAATAGCGCAGTTTCTTTTCGCGCTCTTGAACCTTTTTATTTCTCGGTTTTTGAATATATGTCTTTTGTCCGGGCAACAGGGTCCACTGGATATCTTTATCTTTTCGCAATATAGTTATCCGCCTGCTGCCAAGTACGGTTATTTCCGTCCGGTCTTTTTCCTGGGCATGCCAGACCTTTATTTTTAAAGTTCCGCCGCCGCTTTCGATGTACATCACCGCCGAATATTCAACTGCAGGCTCCGGCTTCGGAACCTTTTGCGGATGTTCGGGGGACGGCGTTACGTCCGTTTCCGGCTTAACGGGCGCGCACGCAATTGCAGACATAAGTAATAAAAGAGCCGCAAAGACTGAATTAAAGCTCAGGGCTTTACCACTACCGTACCGGTCATCCCTTCCCCTTTGCAATGGGGCTTGCAATAGTATTTATACGTGCCGGGCTTGTCGAATTTCCTTTCAAAGGTGGATTTTTCGGGTTTCATTTTTTCCGGAAGAAGGTAGCCCGAATCCCACACGGCGTTCTTTTTGCAATCCTCGCCGCTGGTTATGGTGTGGGCGAGAGTGGCCCTGTTTATCCACTTGACGGTTTCACCCGCCTTGATTTCAATCTTTTCGGGCTTGAAGGAATAACCGTCCAATATCACTTCAGCGGCAAGTGCGGGGTTGCCCGTTACGCCGGAAATGACGAAAAGCATAAAAAAGGATATGAACGATGCGATTACGGTTTTCATTTTACTTCTCCCAAAAAACGAACTCCTAAAAATAAACTGGTATCTCACTACTGTGATTTTAGCAAAGTATACGGGATTCAACAATCTGGGCTGGTCTGGGCTGGCAGTTTCAAATTGCTTAGCTTTCAGCCTACGCAATTTGGGCAATCTTTCCATCGATTGCTTATCAGTCGGATTGAAAATTTTTCCGTATTTGATAGAATAACGCTAATAGGAGAACGGTAAAATGAAGTTATATGGAAAATGCCGGTTAGTTTATTCTTGGATTCTAATAACCGTTTTCTTAATTCCCATCATCTCCTGCGGGGGCAATGTAAGTACCGATTCGGCGGCAACCGGTACCGCACCCTCTACCCCCATCGAGGTCAGCGCAACGGCCATGGGTTCCATGGTTACGATAGGCTGGGAGTCTGTCTCGGGCGCGACTTCGTATTCGGTCTATTGGGGCACTTCAAGCGGGGTTACCACTTCCAGCGAAACGAAAATCACCGGAATTAGTTTCGCCGTCTATACTCATACGGGCCTTACAAACGATACGACATATTACTACGTAGTTACGGCCAATAACTCCGCAGGCGAAAGCCCGGCATCAAGCGAGGTAAGCGCCACGCCAGAAGCCGTAACAGCTGCTGCTGGAACTGGAACAGTTTTAGGCGTGGCAAAGGATACCGACGGCAATGTGCTTGACGGCGTAACTGTTGAGATTTTTGTCGATGGAACGTTTACCGTTTCCGGGCCATCCCCCAAGCCTTCGGCGGACGGCGCATCGCCCCGCAATGCGGCCTTGGTTACCACCACTACGGGATCCGACGGCTCGTACACTCTTTCAGGCATAGAGGTCGCCAATAACTATGAAATAACGTATACAAAATCCGCTTACGTAATAGTTTACATGTACGATGTCGACGTAACGGGCAACACCATCCTCTATATGGAAACGGTCACGATGGTTGATGAATCTTCGTCGCCGGGCGACGCGGACGGAACCATAACGAACGCACTTTCCGGCGACCCCGAATCCGGGGTAACCGTAAAGTTTTATTCCAACATGAACAACACTTCCGGTACGGTGCAGGGTACTACCACAACCGACAGTTTGGGAGCGTACAGCATAACCGGCCTCGATGCGGGCAATTACACGGCGCAGATTTCCAAGACGGATTTCGCAACTTCCACCTTCTCGATATACATCGTAGGCGAGTCAACCACCAGCGACCAGAACGGCGCCATAATGCCGGGGCTGTCATCCGGCCAGACAAGGATAATCCTTACATGGGGCGAGACGCCGTACGATCTTGATTCGCACCTCCGGGGGCCATATGGCGACGAAAGCGAAAGCGAGTTCCATATCTACTGGGTTAGCAAGACCTACACTTACGCCAGCATCACCTATGCGGACCTGGACCTCGATGATGTATCCAGTTACGGGCCCGAGACTACTACCATTTACAATCAGTCCACGGGAACCTACACTTTCTGCGTGTATGACTTTACCAACGGCTTCAGTTCAAGCAGCACGGCCCTTGCGAACTCCGGAGCGCAGGTAAACGTCTATCAGGAATCTTCGCTTATAGCCACTTATAACGTGCCGAATTCGGGCGGGACGGAGTGGAAGGTGTTCACGCTTAGCGGCACTACCATAACCCCTTCAAACGAAATGAGCTATGAGACCAGCGACAGCCAGGTGTGCGCGGACGAAGGATAAGGCGTAGAGGCTTGAGGCACTGAACACCGCCGAGAAAGTTGTTATTGTAATACTTTAAAAGCGCAAACGAACTCCTGCTTACTTCGCTACCCTCTCGACCCTGTTACCGATGCCGGTAAGGATTTCGTAGGAGATTGTTCCGCAAAGCTCCGCCCACTTTTCGGCGGATATGGCGGCGTGTAGCGGGCTTATAAGGGTTACCTCGTCGCCCACGCGCGCGAAGGCGGCGCGGCTGAGGTCTATCATGAAGTTGTCCATGCACACGTTCCCGACGATGGGCACAAGCGTTCCCCCCACCAGCGCCGACCCGCGGTTGGACAGCGCTCTTTTTACGCCGTCCTCGTAACCGCCGAAGACCACGCCCACCCGCTTTCTTCGCGGGGTAACGTAAGTTGCGTCGTAGCCTATACCCTCGCCGGCGTTTACGTTTTTTATCGATATAAGTTTGCTGGTAAGCGTCATTACAGCTTTGAAAACGGCTTTTTTTACTTTTGCGTTCGGATAGCCGTAAAGCGAGATACCCGGGCGCACCATCGTGTAGTGCGATTCCTTGAAGTTAATTATTGCGCCGCTGTTTGCCGCGTGTATCCATGTCGGGTTCAGCCCGGCGTCTTTTGCAAGCGAGAGTACCGCCTCGAAGCGGCGAAGCTGGAGTTCGTTCTGCGGCGAAGATGCGTCCGAAGAGGACGCCATGTGCGTCATTATCCCTTCCACGAAAATGTTTTTCATGGAAGATATTTCCTTTAATGCGTTTTCGGCTTCGCTTAGCGTGAAGCCCAGGCGGTTCATGCCCGTATCGAATTTAAGGTGAACCGACACTTTTCTGTTTTCCCTGCGCCCCAGCCGGTTAAGCTCTTTTGCCGTATCGAGCGCGGTTACCATCGGCGTGAGGTGGTATTTGACCGCCGATTTGGCCTGCTGCTTGAATATCCCGTCCAATAGGAGTATCGGCGCGGCTATCTTGGCGCGGCGCAGTTCCAGGCCTTCTTCCAGCGTTCCCAGCCCCAGCATCGGAACGCCCTGCTTGAGCGATTCCCTCGCCAGAGGCAGTACGCCGTGTCCGTAGGCGTTGGCCTTTATTACGGGAAGGATGTGCACTTTGGGGCCGACTATCTTTTGTACGCTTTTCAGGTTGTGCCGGTAGGCCGACAGGCTTATGCGCGCCTTAAGCGGGTTCATGCGCGCGGTCTTACATTTCCTCTATAGAGGTATCGAACTCAGGTGTATCCCATGACGGGTTATCGAACCTTGTGCATTCTTTGTTGAACGCCAGGTGAATCGTTCCGGTGGGGCCGTTCCTTTGTTTAGCGATAATTAAATCCGCCTTACCTTCCGCATCCGCCCTTTTTTGCGGGTCGTCTTCATTTTTCAAATAATATTCTTCCCTATATACGAAACATACCAGGTCCGCATCTTGTTCGATGCTGCCGCTTTCCCTCAAGTCGGCAAGCTGGGGCCTTTTGTTGGGCCTGTCCTCGACTTTTCGCGAGAGCTGGGAGATTACGACAACGGGCACGTTGAGTTCCCTTGCCAGGCCTTTTAGCGAGCGTGTCATCTCGCCGAGTTCCAGGTTTCGGTTTTCACTTTTACCCCTGGAATGCAAAAGTTGGAGGTAGTCGATGATTACCATGTCGAGCCCCTTTTCGGCCATAAGCCTTCTTGCCTTCGAGCGTATTTCGATAACGGTCTGCATCGGCGAATCGTCTATGTGTATTTTGGCGTTGTAAAGTTCACCGGCGGCGTTTGTAATTTTTGACCAATTGTCTTTTCCCCAATAACCGGTACGGATTAATCTCAGTGAAATTTGGCTTAATGAAGACAGCATGCGAAGGATAAGCTGCATGGCGCTCATTTCGAGCGAGAAAAAGGCGACGGTCTTTTCCTCGTCTATGGCAAGGTACTCGGCGATGTTTATGCAGATGGCCGTCTTTCCCATCGACGGCCTGCCCGCCACGATTATAAGGTCGCCCGGCTGGAAGCCCGCCGTCATTTCGTCGAATTTTTTGTATCCGGTCGGGATGCCCGTTATAAGTTCCTTTCTTTCGTAGAGCTGTTCAAGGTGATCGTTTGTGGTGTTTACAAGCTCTTTTATGTCCACAAAACTTCTCTGTATCCTTTCCTCGGAAAGTTCGAAGACCATCTTCTCGGCGCGGTCAATTACTTCGCTCACGTCTTCGGTATCCTCGAAGCCGAGGTTAACCAGTTCGCCTGCGGTTGCTATGAGTTTTCTAAGAAGCGCCTTTTCTTTTACCATCCGGGCGTGTATCCCCACGTTTGCGGCGGTGGGGAAGGTCTCCATCAGGCTTGCCAGATAGTCCAGGCCCCCGATCTCGTCGATCTGCCGTTTTTTGCGCAGTCGCTCCGATACGGTCATCATGTCAATCGGCTCCCCGCTCTCAAAGAGATCAAGGTAGGCGGCGTAAATCGTCTTATGCGCGGGCTTGTAAAATTCCTCGCCGGTTTTCAGGGATTCTATGGCGCGCGGCAACGCCGAGTTATCGAAGAGTATTCCGCCGAGGACTGATTGTTCGGCCTCAAGGTTATGGGGTGGGATTCTCCCAACTCCGGTTTGTTGCCGGGGTCTGAGTTCCGTTGGCATTAGCCGCTTTGATTACTCGGGTTCTTTTTCCTGCCGGGTTTCAGCCTCTTCGGGCGAATCGCCTTGCGCTTCCGGCGCGGGTTCGACTTCACCTTCAACAGGCAACACCGGGGCCTCCTCAGCCTCGGCCTTTACTTCCACGGTTATCTCTGCGATTACTTCGGGGTGCAGCTTTATGCCGACCTTGTGTTCGCCCACCTGCTTAATGGGCATGTCGAGCAGTATCTTTCTTTTGTCTATCTCGAAGTTTTTCGCTTCAATTTCTTTGTATATATCGGTGGCTGTAACCGAACCGAAGAGCTTGCCTTCCTCGCCCGATTTCTTTGTAAATGCGAGGTGAATTTTGTTTAGTTCCACCGCCTGGCCTTCGGCCTGCGACTTTATGGCGGCCAGCTTTTTGGTGCGCTTTTTCATATGGTCTTCAAGCACTTTCAAGTTGGAGGGCGTTGCCTCCAGCGCGAGACCCTGCGGGATAAGGTAGTTGCGGCCGTATCCGCCAGCCACCTTTACCTTGCTGCCAGCGTCGCCCAGTTTTTCCACGTCTTCTTTAAGAATTAATTCCATCATTGTTTTGAGTCCCCGTCAGTGTTTTTCAATTTCCTAAAATCAAACCATAAGTCAAACAATCCCAAACTTGCAACCATTATCAGCAAGAACGGCTGCACCGCGATAAGCAGGTAAGCCGCCCATCGCATAAAAATGGGAAGATGAGATTTTACAAAGTAATGCTGGATTATGCAAATGCCGGAAAAGGAATAAACGGTAAAACCTAAAATCAGCAGATTGGCCCCTACGGGTTTAAGCACGGGTTCCGGCGCAAGCGTCATAATCAACGCCGCTATAATCACATAGACCGTTTTTTCCGGCGGAGACCATGATGCCACCGGACGCGCATCCGGTGCGGGAAGAAAGGCCCAGCGCGATTGCAGATTCCTGTAACCGAGGTAGTTGGCCAAAGACATCGACAGGTAGGCTACGATGAAAGTGCCGGGCATCATAAGCACCACCCATTTCGCTATATGCCCGGAATTTTCTGCAAGGAAAGCCGCCTGTTCGGACCTTACGCCCGCATTGTCGTAGGAAGTTATCGTTGCCGCGACCATTACCTGTACCTGCTCGGTAAGCAAGGAATAGAATTCCGCCGCCGGCCACGGCAGCGATATCCATAGGTACAAAACGGTAAGCGCCATCGGGATAGCCGCTCCGGCGGCAACAGATAATGTCATCCGGTCGCGTCTCAGTATCGATTCCGCAATGACCATCGCCATGAGGGCATACGTCAGCATGAATACGAAGCCCAGTTTTAGCCCGTAAATAACGGCTATCAGGACGGCCAGCGCAACCACGGCGATGCGGGAAACCCGTCTGCCGAACGTAAAAAAGTGGTAAACAAGTGGCAGGGGGGCGAAAAGACTAAGTACCCACCCGAATGCGGGAATGAAAAAGGCGGAGCTGAACAAAAGAAAGCTCAACAGCGGAGCCGCAATAATGCCGAACCCCGCACCATGCAGAAACTCCATTACGTTGCCGTGGCGTACAGCCATACAGACCTCACAAAGCGCGGGTTGCCTTTCCCCGCAGTTAAAGGGCTTAGCCTTTAAAACTCTGTTGTAAAGGGCATCAGCGCAATGTTGCGCGAGCGTTTAATAGCCCTTGTAAGCTTGCGCTGGTGTTTTGCGCAGTTGCCCGATACACGGCTGGGAATTATCTTTCCGCGCTCGGTAGTAAGCGATCGAAGGGTTTTTATGTCCTTGTAGTCGATGAAAGTGACATTATCAACGCAGAACCTGCAGATCTTTTTCTGGTTGAAAAGCTTCTTTTTTCTTCTTTTTTTCCTAAATACTCTGGCCACTAGTTTCTCCCTTTAAATGCATTATCTCAATTTCAGTATTTAAAACGGAACGTCGTCGTCGGATGGCGGCGGCGCACCGCTTCCGGAATCATCGTAAGAACTATCCTTGCCGGCTCCACCTTTCGAAGAGGGCAGGAACTGTACCGACATGGCGGTAACGTCTATCTTCGAGCGTTTCTGCCCCTCCTGGCTCTCCCATGTGTGGTACTTAAGCCTGCCTTCAACCAGCACGGGCCTTCCTTTTTTAAGGTACTCGGCGCAGTTTTCCGCCACCCTTCCCCACACGGTAATGTCGACAAACAGTACGTCCTCTTTCGTATCGCCGTCCTTCGTGTACTTGTTATTAACCGCCAGACCCAGCGTGGCGACGGCCTGTCCGCCGGGAGTGTATCTCAGTTCGGGGTCCCTAGTAAGGTTGCCCATCAAAAAAACTTTATTAAGGCTTGCTGCCATTTCAAACCTCCTTTATCTTTGGTACCTTGAGTCCCGGCCATAATGCGACGTGGCCGGGTCCGCCGTAGAGGGCCTAAGGCCGGAGCGCTCGTCGTGGATGAGCGTTTGGTATTTGATAACCGATTCGTTGTACTTTAAAAACCTTTCCAGTTTGGCCACAATGTCGCTGGGAGCGGAGTGGAGCAAAAGGGTGTAATAGCCGTATTTCTGTTTTTTGACCGTATAGGCAAGCTTCTTTTTGCCCCACGGCTCAACCTGTTCCACCGTACCGCCTTCCTTTTCGATGAAGGATTTTATCGATTCGGCCAGTTCGGCTATTTGTTCGTCGGTTTTTTCGGGATCGGCGATGTAAACGGTCTCGTATTTCCTCACATATATCTCCTTTCGGTTACAGCCCCGCGCAACGGCCACAATAGCCCGCGTCGGAGCAAGGTTAATCCGGGGCTACAGCCCCGCCTTCTAAGGATGGAATTTAACCATACTTTCAAAAATAAAACAATCAAGCCCGATAGGGCATATTTACACTTTCAGTTCGGCTATGCTCTTTTTTACGCCCTCGGCGGATTTGTTCATATGGGCCTGTTCTTCATCTGTGAGCTTCAGCTCAAGTATCCTCTCGATGCCGTTTTTGCCTAAAACGCACGGAACGCCCATGAAGATATCTTTCAGGCCGTATTCGCCTTCCAGCCATGCGGGGCATGAAACCACCCTCTTTGAGTCCCTTACAATCGATTCGACCATAACGCCCACCGAAGCGCCCGGCGCGTAGTATGCGCTGCCGGTCTTCAAAAGCGCGACTATCTCGCCGCCGCCCTTTTTGGTGCGCTCAACCATCGCGTCTATCTTGTCGGCCGATATAAGCTCGGTTATCGAAATGCCGGAAACGGTGGCGTACCTGGGAAGGGGCACCATGTCGTCTCCGTGAAGCCCAAGCACCATCGCGTCCACATCCTCGTGGCTTACGTCAAGCTCGGCCGAGATGAAGTGCCTGAAGCGTGTGGAGTCCAGCAGGCCCGCCATTCCCATGATCCTCTCTTTCGGGAGGTTGGAATACTTCTTTGCGACGAAGGTCATCGTATCCACCGGATTGCTGACGACTATCATTATGCAGTTCGGCGAACCCGCGATGACGTTTTCGGTAACCATTTTGATTATATCGGCGTTCTTGTCGCGCAGGTCTTCGCGGCTCATGCCCGGTTTTCGCGCAAGCCCCGCCGTTAACACCACGACGTCGGAACCTTCGGTATCTTTGTAGTCGTTGGTTCCTTTTATATTAATGTCGTAATACTGCAAAGGCGCGGATTCCATCAGGTCAAGCGCCTTGCCCTGAGGCACGCCTTCAATGATATCGATAAGAACTATTTCACCAAGCTGTTTTTCAGCGCATACCCTGGTGGTGGTTGCGCCCACATTTCCCGCTCCAACTATGGTTATCTTAGCCATGGCCTACCTCCTCTTTTAACCCGGATGATTCCGGTTTTCATACCCCTTGGGCAAAGCTGCACATGCAACTCATATTTAGCTATTAAGCTCTTCTTTTTTTTCCGTGCTTAATTATTTTAACTTGCCTTGCGGATAAGTCCCAGCTTACCGCCCGCTTTTATAACTTCCTTATCATTGCCCGTCAAGGAATGGTTTACCTTTATTTCCACACCCTTCGTTTCGTTCTTTACTATAAGGGTGTCGCCCGAAAGATCGGTATCAAGGCTCAACTTATCGCCCTGATCGATTTTTGCGTAATCGGCCTCGTTAACGAACGTAAGCGGCAGGATGCCGAAGTTCACTAGGTTTGCCCTGTGGATCCTGGCGAACGATTTTACGATAACGGCCTTTATGCCAAGGTACATCGGCGCAAGCGCGGCATGTTCGCGCGAGGAACCCTGCCCGTAATTCTGGCCGCCCACTAAGAAGCCGCCTCCGGCCGCCTGTGCCCTGTCGGGGAAGGTCGCATCCACCTGCTCGAAGACGTACTTGGATATTTCGGGTATGTTCGAGCGAAGCGGCAGTATCTTGGCTCCCGCCGGCATGATGTGGTCGGTGGTAACGTTGTCATCGAGACGCAGCAATACCTCGCCTGAAATTTCGGCTGACAGCGCTTCCTTAATCGGCAGCGGCTTGATGTTCGGTCCGCGCACCACGTCCACCTTCTTTCTGGTGGGTTTGATTATCATGTTGTCGTCGATCTTGAAAGTCTTGGGCATCTTCACCGCGGGGGGGCGTTTGCCCATCTTCCTGGGATCGGTAATCGACCCATTGACCGCCGAAGCGACGCATGTTTCGGGAGATGCCAGGTAAACCTTGGCGCTCTTGGTGCCGGAACGTCCCACGAAATTACGGTTGAACGAACGCACCGAAACGGCCTCCGTGCTCGGGGCGAAGCCCATGCCTATGCACGGCCCGCAGGCTGATTCCAGAATCCTGGCGCCTGAGGCGATGATGTTTTTGAGCCCGTCCGATCCGGAGATCATTTCGTACACCTGTTTGGAGCCGGGCGATATGCCCATGGACAAGCCGGGGTGAACCGTTTTACCCTTTAGCATTCCGGCAACCGTCATCAGGTCGAGGTAGGAGGAATTCGTGCACGATCCCACCGCCACCTGGTTTACCTTCACGCCTTTGAGGGATTTAACTGTCACCACCTGATCCGGCATGTGCGGCTGGGCTATAAGCGGCTCCAGCTTGGAGAGGTCTATTTCTATCTGTTCGTCGTATTTGCAGTCGTCGTCCGCGGCAAGCGCCTTATAGCTCTTTCCGCGTTTTTGCGCGACGAGGTATTTCTTCGTCAGGTCGTCGGACGGAAAGACCGACGTCGTTGCGCCTAGCTCCGCGCCCATGTTAGTGATGGTGGCGCGCTCGGTAACTGTTAGTTTCTTTATACCCGGTCCCGAATATTCGATTATCTTGCCGACGCCGCCCTTTACGGTGAGCCGGCGCAGGACTTCCAGTATCACGTCTTTTGCTGTAACCCACGTTCTGAGTTTTCCTTTCAGCTTTACGTTAAGGACTTTGGGCATTGAAAGGTTGAAAGGCTTTCCGGCCATTGCCAGTGCAACGTCGAGGCCGCCCGCGCCGATGGAGATCATTCCCAGCCCGCCCTGCGTGGGGGTGTGGCTGTCGGAACCGAGCAGCGTCTGCCCCGGCACGCCGAAGCGCTCCAGGTGTACTTGATGGCAGATGCCGTTGCCCGGACGCGAGAAGTATATCCCGTATTTCGCCGCCACGGTTTGCAGATATATGTGGTCGTCTGCGTTGCGGAAATCGGTCTGGAGAGTGTTGTGATCGACGTAGCTTACGGAAAGCTTTGTCTTTACCCTCGGCACGCCCATTGCCTCGAACTGTAAATATGCCATGGTGCCGGTAGCGTCCTGGGTAAGGGTCTGGTCGATCTTGATCGTTATCGGTGTTCCGGCATCCAGAGTGCCTTCTACAAGATGGGATTTGATGATCTTCTGAGTTAGGTTAAGACCCATAAAAAATCTCCCTATACGAATGAAATGGTTAAAACAAAATTGTTATTCTTGCCTAAATTACTCTTCTCTAACCGGTATTAACGACTCCTCGCTAGTCTTAAATCTTAATGATAATGGAGTATAACATCAAGCCAAATTTTGGTATTTCTATTGGATAGCTATTCCATCAAAAAAATATCTTTATGAGATAGCGTCCACTATTGCATTAAAGGTCTTGCTGGGACGCATCGCTTTTAACTTCTTTTCCGAGTCTGGACGATAATATCCGCCAATATCAACAGGTTTTCCTTGGGCCGCATTCAGCTCTTCAATAATCTTTGCCTCGTTATCTCCAAGCTCTTTCGCCACTTTGGAAAAACGCGCTTGAAGGTCCTTATCTTCAGTCTGCCCGGCCAGTGCCTGCGCCCAATATAAGGCGAGGTAAAAATGGCTTCCACGATTATCCAGCTCATTAACCTTACGGGAAGGCGACTTGTTGCTGTCCAAAAACTTGCTATTTGCCTGACCAAGTGTTTTGGCAAGAATTTTAGCTTTTTTATTCTTGGTTGTATTGCCTAGATGTTCCAGTGACTCTGCAAGGGCCAGAAATTCACCAAGAGAATCCCATCTTAGATGCCCTTCTTCAACAAACTGCTGGACGTGTTTAGGCGCCGAACCGCCCGCGCCCGTCTCAAAAAGTCCGCCGCCATTCATTAGAGGCACGATTGAGAGCATTTTCGCGCTGGTGCCCAATTCAAGAATCGGGAAGAGGTCTGTGTTGTAATCGCGCAGTACGTTGCCGGTAACTGAAATAGTGTCTTTGCCGTCTCTCATTCTTTCAAGCGATAATTTTGTCGCTTCCGCCAACGGCATGATCTGGATATCCAGGCCGCTCGTATCGTGATCCTTCAAATAGCGATTTACTTTTTCTATAAGCTGTGCGTCGTGCGCCCTGGTTTTATCCAGCCAGAAAACTGCCGGCGCTCCCGTTGCTTTTGCCCTGTTAATGGCCAGTTTTACCCAATCCTGAATAGGCGCGTCTTTTACCTGGCACGCCCTCCAGATATCGCCTTCTTCTACGGCGTGTTCGAGGATAGTCTTCCCCGAAGCGTCGACAACGCGAATCGTTCCGTTGCCCGGCGATTCAAAGGTCTTATCGTGAGATCCATACTCCTCCGCTTTTTGCGCCATAAGGCCCACGTTCGGGACGGTTCCCATTGTTGCCGGATCAAAGGCTCCATTTGCTATGCAGTTATCGATTGTTGCCTGATATAAGTTTGCGTAGCTGTGGTCCGGGATAACAAACTTTGTGTCGTGAAGTTTGCCGCTAGCGTCCCACATTTGACCCGACGTGCGAATCGCGGCAGGCATCGATGCATCGATAATCACATCGCTTGGCACATGCAGGTTTGTGATGCCTTTATCCGAGTTCACCATCGCAACTTCAGGCCGGTTCTTGTAACAGGTTTGAATGTCCGCCTCGATCTCCGCCTGCTTGTCTTCCGGTAGGCCCTTAATTTTTGCGTAAAGGTCGCCCAGGCCATTGTTGGCGTTAAAGCCAATCTCTGCAAGGACGGAGGCGTGTTTTTCAATAACGTCTTTATAGAAAACTTTAACGGCATGGCCGAAAATGATCGGGTCGGATACTTTCATCATGGTGGCTTTCATGTGCAAAGAGAACAGCACGCCCTTTGCTTTTGCGTCATCTATTTGTTCTTCAAGGAATTTTGTAAGGGCTTTTTTGCTCATGACCGTTGCGTCGATAACTTCACCGGCTTGAAGCGGCGTCTTTTCTTTCAGGACGGTTACCTTGCCGTTCCCGTCGACAAACTCGATCCTTGCGTCCGTTGCCGCGTCCATAGTTACCGATTTCTCGTTAGACGCGAAATCCCCGCTACTCATCGTGGCGACATGCGATTTCGAGTCTTTGCTCCATTTACCCATACTGTGCGGATTCTTTTTTGCAAATTCCTTTACCGCAACAGCCGCCCTGCGGTCGGAGTTTCCTTCCCTTAAAACAGGGTTTACGGCGCTTCCTAAAACTTTTGCATATCTCGACTTGATGTCCTTTTCCGCGTCATTTTGCGGGTTTTCCGGGTAGTCTGGAACTTTATAGCCGTTGTCTTGCAATTCTTTGATTGCGGCATTTAGCTGCGGTAGTGAAGCGCTGATATTCGGCAGTTTGATGATATTAGCTTCCGGTATCTTGGCCAGTTTGCCCAATTCGGCCAGAGCGTCGGGTATTCTTTGGCTCTCGGTCAGGTTATCCGGCAAGTTGGCGATAATTCTGCCTGGAAGTGAGATGTCCTTCGTTTCGATGTTGATGCCGGTTCCTTTTGTAAATGCTTGGATGATAGGGAGCCAAGAACACGTCGCCAGCGCGGGCGCTTCATCGGTTTCCGTATAAGAAATCCTTGGTGTTTGTTTATTATTTGTACCCATCTCTTCCCCTCCTCATTTCCTTTTCCAGACGTTTTTTCGTTACTCAATTCAGGCTAAGACACTATCCAATATTTGTACACCGATACCTATAATACGTCAAACCCGCCTAATGTTTACACACTTATACATACAATTTATAGCACGTGTATTTTTTTTTTAGATACCGGCGGCCTGTTTTTTTGCCAACGGTTTTTTGAAAAGGTATGCGTGCCTTCCCTTGCCGTAATAGTCAACAAGCTGTTTTATCCTGTAGTAGCCGCGCTTTTTGTAAAAACCCAACGCGGCGTCGTTGTCAACGGCAACTTGGAGGATAATGGAAGAAATGTCTTTCAACCTCATCGCATCCTCAGCTTTTTGCATCAGGCTGCTGGCCAATCCCTGCCTTCTCCACCTCGGCATTACGTCAATCGTGACAATAAGGCCGGTTGCGCCGTTTTCGAGCGACGTAAGGACGAAGCCGGCCATCGAATTCCCCTCGTAAGCGACGAAGGCCGGATCGTGCAGTATTAGAAGGTGGTAATAGAAAATATCCTCCGGGTAGGCGACCGACGGCTCGAAGCACGCCTGGTCTGTCTCCCACATCGCGTGAGCGTCTTCAAGAACGGCCGGGCGTACGGCAATCCGCCGCTTTTTTTTCACCAAGCCGCTTGTTTCCGGCATTTACCCTTCTTCCTTCGTATTTTCCAAAACATCGTTAACGGTTATCGTCAGTGATTTTCCACGGTATTTCGGAATGTCGAATAGGAAATCGTGCATCACCTCTTCCATTATTCCCCTAAGCCCCCGCGCGCCCACCTTGCGCTTTCCGGCAAGTTTTATAATTTCTTTAAGCGCCGCTTCGTCGAACTTCAGGCCGATGTCGTCGGCCTTCAGCATGTGGCGGTACTGGTTCATCAGCGAATCGGGCGGTTCTTTTAGTACGCGCAAAAGCTCGTCGCCGTCAAGTTCCCCCATCTGCACGACTACGGGAAGCCGTCCCAAAAGTTCGGGGATCATCCCGTGGCGTATGAAGTCTTCGTTGGTAATCTTTTTGTATTTCGTTTTACCGCTTTGTTTCCTGCCGAAACCGGGCGGGTTGGGAACCTTCTCGGCGCGCAGGTCGGAAAAAGTTCCGGCGCAGATAAAAAGTATGTTGCTGGTGTCCACCTCCACGAAATCGTGCTTGTTCCAGTGCTGGGTGATGTCTTGAGGCACGAAAAGTTTTTGCCCCTCTACCAACCTTAAAAGCGATTGTTGGACGCCCTCGCCCCCGATGTCGCGCTGTCCCGCGCCGGTGCGCGCCGTTCCCATCTTGCGGCCTATCTTGTCTATCTCGTCGATAAAGATGACGCCCTTTTCGGTAAGGTCTACGTCGCCCTTCGTGCGGTGCAAAAGTTCGCCCACCATCACTTCCACGTCCTTGCCGTAGTACCCGGCCTCGGTGTACTCGGTGGCGTCGGCGACGGTTAGGGGGAGTTCGAGTATTTCGGCAAGGTTCCTTGCGATGTGCGTCTTGCCGCATCCCGTTGGCCCGACTAAAAGGACGTTTGATTTTTTAACGATTTTATTTTTGCGAAGCGCGGGGCTAGTGATCCGCTTTACGTGGTTGTACGCGGCTATCGCCACCGTGCGCTTGGCGCGCTTCTGGCCGATTACGTACCGGCCGAGTTTTTTATAAATGTCCTCCGGCGTGAATTCGGCGGGACCTGGTTTTTTCCGCTCCATCGTTTTTATTATCGCCTTTTGAAGCCTGCAATATCAAGCTACGGCTTTATAACAGTTGGATAAACTGCTCGGAACTTAAGCCCGCACGGCGGAGGATTGATCTAAGGGTTCCCTTGGCGATCTCTTTGTGGTTAGGCACCGTAAGCCTTCTATATGGGGGATTTTCATTCCTTAATATAAGATGGCTTCCCGTCTGATGGTCGACGAAATACCCGGCTTTTTCCAAAGCCCTGCAGGCTTCCTTGCCGGAGACTACCGGTAGCTTGCTCAAATTGTAACTTCGATAACCTCTTCTTCTATCGAAGGGGGGACGGGCTCATTATGCTTTTTCAGGCTTTCCAAATAACCTTTTACGGCGTCTTCAATATTGGAAAGGGCTTCTTCTTTCGTTTTACCCTGCGAAATGCATCCCGGCAAGGAGGTGCATTCGGCGGTAAAGATGCCGTCTTCATCCTTTTCTATAAATATCTTGTACTTCATCACTAACCATTCTAACACCTGATACAAAACTGCCCAATAGGGGGCCGCGGCCCTGAATTCATGATAAATTAAACCGATGGGGAATGAGTATCCGATTTTCGTTGGGGGGAAGTTTAAGACGACCCCGCAAAAGCACGTCGTAAAAGCGCCGTTCGACGGCGCGGAGGTCGGCACGACTTATCTTGCCGGGGAAGCTGAAATCGACGAGGCCGTACAAGCCGCCGCCGATTCGTTTGAAATAACCAAAAAGCTGGCGCCGTTCGAGCGCGCATCGATACTCGAAAAAGTCTCAAACGAGATCGACACGCGCAAAGAGGAAATCGCAAACGTCCTCGCACACGAAGCCGGCAAGCCGATAGCCGCCGCGCGGATCGAGCTTGAGCGTTCGGTATTTACATTCAAGTACGCCGCCGAGGAATCAAAGCGCATACACGGCGATATCATTCCGTTGGACGTTCATCAGCTTGCCGCCGGGCGCACTTCCTATGTAAAGCGTTTTCCCATCGGGCCGGTTTTAGGCATTTCGCCTTTTAACTTCCCGCTCAATCTTGTAGCGCACAAGGTCGCCCCGGCAATCGCCGCCGGATGCCCGATAGTTATAAAACCGGCGTCGCAGACTCCTTTAACGGCGCTCATACTCGCAGAGATAGTTAAAAATTCCGGCTGGCCCCAGGGCGCGTTTTCCGTCGTGCCGTGCAAACCGGCCCTTGCGGAAAAGATGGCAAGCGACGAACGCTTTAAATTATTGACCTTCACCGGTTCGCCCGCAGTCGGCTGGCATTTAAAGAAGATCGCCGGCAAAAAAAAGGTGGCGCTGGAGCTTGGCGGCAACGCTGGCGTGATAGTCCATTCCGACGCCGATCTCGAATACGCCGCAAAGCGCATCGCCATCGGCGGTTTCGGATACTCCGGCCAGGTGTGCATTTCGGTACAGAGGGTACTTGTCCACCAGCCGGTTTATGAAAAGTTCAGGGAAATATTTATAGAAAAAGTAAAGGCGCTGAAAATCGGCGATCCGTTGGACGAATCGACAGACGTAGGCCCCGTTATTTCCAAAGGCGACGTGGAGCGCATAAACGAATGGGTGGATGAAGCCGTTAAGGGCGGCGCGAAAATCATTTGCGGCGGCTCGGAAGGCGTGCTCTCGGAAAGCACGGTAATGAAACCGACAGTCCTCGAATCGGCCACGCCCGAAATGAAGGTAAACTGCTTGGAAGTATTCGGCCCAATAGTCACCCTTGCGCCTTACGAAGACATTTACAAGGCGATAGGGCAAATAGACGCATCCGAATACGGCCTTCAGGCTGGATTATTCACAAACGATTTAAAGGCCGCGTTCGCCGCGTGGGATAGGCTTGAGGTCGGCGGCGTGATCATAGGCGACGTTCCGACTTTCCGCATCGACCACATGCCATACGGCGGCGTAAAGAGTTCCGGCCTCGGCCGCGAGGGTATTAAATACGCCATCGAGGAGATGACCGAACTCAGGAACCTCGTTATAAATCTGTTTTAGGAACAAAAAAGGGGACCGATCTATATTTGAGAAACAGCCGCCGTAAATAGAACCGTCCCCTTTTGTTCGGCTTGACACTTATAAACGGCCTGAACCATAATTGTTAGCCTTAAAAAGGAGGAGTTAATAGAATGTGGAAATCCACAAAAGCCGATCTAATCGTGGTCGGTTCCGGAATAGCCGGTCTTACCTTCAGCCTCCTTGCGTCGAGAAGCCGCAGGGTGCTGATGGTAACGAAGTCCGAGTTGGGCGCGGGCAACTCCCTTTGGGCGCAGGGCGGAATCGCCGCCTCCATCGGGGCGGACGACGAACCGCGACTGCATAAGGAAGACACCCTTAAAACCGGCATGGGGCTTTGCGATTCCAGCGCCGTTGAGACCCTTGTAAGCGAAGGCGCTTTGGCGATCCGATTTCTGGAAGAACTCGGCGTTGCCTTCGATAAAAACGGGCGGGGAGACGTCTCGCTCGGACGCGAAGGGGCGCACAGCCGCAACCGCATTGTCCATTCGGGCGGCGACGCCACTGGAATAAACGTGATAGAAACCCTCCTTTTCCACGCCAAAAGGAATCCGAATATAACTATGGTCCAGCACGCCGAGGTTATCGACCTGCTGGTATCCAAGCGCGAATGCCGAGGCGTGGTGGCGATTGCCGACGGCGAGCGGCCTCACATCTTTTACGGTTCGGCGGTAGTCCTTTCAAGCGGGGGACTGGGGCACCTTTATTCGCACACCACCAACACCGAGGGCGCAAACGGCGAAGGCTACGCGATGGCTTGGCGGGCCGGGGCGCGCCTGCGGGATATGGAGTTTGTGCAATTCCACCCTACGGCGCTTAAAGTGAACCGCAACCCCCTGCCGCTTATCTCCGAAGCTGTGCGCGGCGAGGGAGCTTTTTTGGTTAACGGACTTGGCGAACGTTTTATGGAAAAGGCGCACCCGCTGAAAGACCTCGCGCCACGCGACGCCGTTTCGCGCGCCATTTTTTTGGAGATAGAACGGGAAGCGGAAAATAGCGGGGCAGTCTTCCTGGACGCAACCGGAATAGAACGCTTCGAAGAACGCTTCCCAACGATTTTCTCATCGTGCAAACGCGAAGGGCTTAACCCGCACCGCGACCTTATTCCTGTCGTACCGGCGGCTCATTACGAGATGGGCGGCGTGGAGACGGACGTTTACGGAAAAACTTCACTCCCCGGCCTGTTTGCGCTCGGCGAGGCGGGTTCCACCGGAGTTCACGGCGCGAACAGGCTTGCAAGCAATTCGTTGCTGGAGGCGCTCGTCTTTTCGCAAAAGGCCGCGCTTGCATTGCCGGAGATGGTTGACGAAAAGGAAGTGGAAGGCATCCTGCCGGAATATTCCTGCCAGAAGTTTTTGCAATCCAACATCGCGATGACGCACGATCCCGCATTCAATCTAAAGGTACAAAAACTCATGTGGGAACATGCCGGTATTATGAGGGACGAAAAAGGGTTGAAGATAGCTCTTAAACAAATTGAAAAATGGGCGCCGGAGGAGGATGGAGAGGTGGCTGTTCCCACGCGGAAACTAAACCTCCTTACCTCGGCAAAACTTGTAATCGAAGGCGCGCTTTGGCGACAGGAAAGCAGGGGCGCGCACTTCCGCACGGATTTTCCAGAAACTTTGGAAAAGTACCGCGCGCACTCGTTACAGGAAAATAGATATGGACATGGCGGAACTCGATCGGTTGCTCAAGCAAGCTCTGTCTGAAGACATCGGGCGGGGCGACATCACAACCGATGCCGTATTTGCGCCCGACGAACGGCTGTCGGCAAGGCTGCAGGCCAAACAATCCGGATGCATTGCGGGCCTGAAAGCCGCCGCAAGGGTTTTTGAACTTCTCGATTCCGAAAGCGAATTCAATCCGCTCGTCGAAGACGGCGCGGAGGTAAAAGCCGGAACGACATTAGCCGAAATCAGCGCAAGCGCGCGCGCTCTCCTTTCTGGCGAAAGAACGGCGCTGAACCTCCTTCAGCGGATGTCCGGCATTGCCACCGCCACAAAGGAAGTTTGCAAACAGGTTGAAGACTTGCCGGTTAAAATCGTCGATACGCGCAAGACGGCTCCCGGCCTGCGTATGCTAGATAAGTACGCCGTTGCCGCCGGAGGCGGACAGAACCATCGAATGGGCCTTTACGATGCGGTACTTATTAAGGACAACCACATCGCGGGCGCGGGTTCGATTGCCAAGGCCGTCAAGAAGGTGCGCGCACATAACGGCGGGGATATAAAGATAGAGGTTGAAGTAAAAAATCCCGAAGAAGTGCGGGATGCCGTGGAATGCGGCGCCGACATTATACTTTTGGACAACATGCCGCCGGGCTCGATAAGAGAGGCGGTCTATTTTATAGACCACCGTGCGGTAACCGAGGCGTCGGGCGGCATCACGCCCGACAACGTGCGCGCATACGCACTGGCGGGAGTCGATATGATATCGATAGGCTGGCTGACGCACTCCGTAAAGGCAATGGACATAAGCATGGATATTGTTTAATAAAACAAAAGAGGTAAAATTAAAGTGATGGATGGAGATTTTTAATGGCGGTTTCAGGGACGGACGTTTGCCAGGTGGAGATATCGGAAAAATATCTGCAAATGCCCAATGAGGAACTTACAAACGCGATTTGGGAAGCGAAGCAGGCTTTGGGTACGCGGCTTACCATTCTCGGCCATCATTACCAAAGGGACGACGTAATACAGTTCGCAGATTTTCGCGGCGATTCGCTCAAACTTTCGCAACAGGCGGCGGCCACCGATAAAGCGGACTACATAGTTTTCTGCGGCGTTCACTTCATGGCCGAAACCGCCGACATCCTCACCGCGCCGCGCCAGAAAGTTATCCTGCCCGACATTAACGCCGGATGCAGTATGGCCGACATGGCTGGCCTCGACGAGGTGGAGGAATGCTGGGATTATTTAACCGAAAAGTTCGGCGATTCGATAATCCCCGTAACGTACGTCAACTCAACCGCCGAGATAAAGGCGTTCGTGGGCGAGCGCGGCGGGCTTACATGCACGTCGTCCAACGCGGCGAAGATAATGGAGAACGCATTTTCGCAAAAGAAAAAAATCCTCTTTTTGCCCGATCAGCATTTGGGGCGCAACACGGCGTACAAACTGGGCGTTCCTTTGAAGCAGACGGCAGTTTACGATCCGATGGAAATTGCGCTGGAGTTTCCGCACGGCCATCTTGATGCTGATTCCGATGATGACAAAGGTGACGGAGCCGATAACGGAGGCAATAGAGGCGACGACGTAAAAGTCATACTTTGGAAGGGGCACTGCTCGGTTCACATGCTATTTACGCCGCAACACATAAGGAACGTAAGGGAACAGCATCCGGGCGTAAAGGTGCTCGTCCATCCCGAATGCACGTATGACGTTGTGCTGAGTTCGGATGAAAACGGTTCGACAAGTTATATCGTCAACGCCGTAAAGAACGCGCCCGCCGGCGCGATATGGGCCATCGGCACGGAGCACAACCTCACGCACCGCCTGGCCGCCGAGCACCCGGAACAGACGATCATGTCTTTGAACCCGATGATATGCCCGTGCCTCACGATGAACCGCATTGACCGCCCGCATCTTTTGTGGTCGCTTGAAAGTTTATTGGAAGATAATCCCGTAAACGTGATCGAAGTGCCCGAAGACGTTCGCAAAAGCTCCCGCCTCGCCATAGATAGAATGATGGCGCTGAGTTGAGACCTTAAGCGGAGACGTTGCATCGCAACGCCTCTACAAAACTGAATCCCCTCCTTGCGAAGCAGAAGGAGGGGAAGAGCGAAGCGAAGGGGTGGTTCTACCAAACGGAAAGCTGTCGTGTTTCGACAAGCTCAACATGACAGCTTTTTGTCACCCAGAGCTTGTCGAAGGGCGACAAAATGGGCTCCCCTACTTCTTCGTTATTCCCGTAAGCCCGGCGATGAGGACGGACGCAAGCGCCCATCCCGCAAGTTGATGGATTACGAAATACCATCGCAAAATAAAACTTTGGAATACGTGGTCGGAAGGCAAGTAACTGAGTTTTATTAAAGGCAAAAGCATATTCAGGCTGTATGCAAAGTAGTAAGGCGTAACATTCTTCTCGCCCCCGCCGAACAAGGCCAGCAAGACGCCGCCCGCGATTGTAAATCCGCCTATCCACCAAAAAATGCGAAGGATTTTAAACCCGTACCCGATGGTGATTTTAAGAAGAAAGAGTTTCCACCACCTCCATCCGGGTACGATCAGCTTTTTCGGAAAACCCCACTCGGCATTAATCCTTTTATTCCGCTTGCCATTATTTTTCCGTTCCTCTTCAAATTCCCTCTCTTTGCTTGCATATAAAATTCTATCCGCCTTGTCTTTATGCCCCGATTCGCGCAAAACCTTTGCCAGTTGTTCGTATGGCTGGGGGGAATAATGATCCTGTTTTGCAAGCCAGCCCTCCATCCAATTAGCGTCGCGCTTTGCCATGCCGCCCTTTTCTCCGGCGGCAATACCGCCGAGACGCTTGTACGTAAAGCCGGTGAGTTCCAGCTTTAGCCCTTCCCACGATTTTTCCAAGTCCTGCAATGCCCCGATTTCCGTATTACGCAACGTCAGCGTCGCCCCTTCCTGAAACTCGGAGGGAGGATGTATTTTAGAGCCAAGATAAAACTCGCCTTTAATTGTTGTGCCTGTCAGGTCGAGCGATGGAATCTCTTTAGAGCCGGATATATCAAGACTACCGCCGATATGGGAAACCAGCAGGCCTATTTCTTTACCGGTTTCAAACGTTGCATTACGCATAAATAAATGGCTTCCCACCTGCAGACTTTCCATATTCAGATTGCCCTTGAATGTGGAGCCTTTCATGTCTAACTGTCCACCCACTTTGGCGGCGCGAAGGATTACCTCGCCCTCAAATACCGCCGGAATGGATATTGTTTGTATCTCTGCCGCGCGCATGAAGAGAGAGCCGTCCACCTCCACGCTGTCCATATTCACCTTGCCCTTGAAGGTGGCGCCTGTCATTGAAAGCTGCGCGCCCACTTTTGAGCCAAGTAGAATTACTTCACCTTCAAAGACCGCTCCATCATCCATAACGAGATAGCTATCCACGTGCAGGTTGTCCATGCTCACTTTGCCCTTGAACGTGGAGCCTTGTAGCGAAATCAGGTTGGAAGTTTTAAGGGAATTGAAATAGACATCATAATCAAAACGCGACTTAACGAGCCAAAGTTCGTGCTTTATATCGGCGTTGGTTAAATCGACTACTTCCCTGAACCACGCGCCGATGATGCGAACGCCCCGGCGGGTGAGGGCGTTTTTGTACGTTTCGTCTGTAAGGATGGTTTCCAAAAAACGCGATCTAAGGACGCGCTTTTTAGCGTTTTCGTTTTCATCGTTCCAAAAAGAGTCTTTATTGGGCAAAAATTCGCCGCCGTGTTCATTTCCTTTGTTGAAATCGGCTTCCTCGCCGTTACAGATTTTTTCCCACACCCACTTTTCCTGCGGCGACCATTCAGGATGCGGGGGGATTTTGTTTTCCGTCATCGTTTAGTCCCGGAATCTTTTTACGGTACAAAATATACAAAAATCCATCACGCGCATTATACATGTAAATTATTAAATGTTGTCACCCTGAGCTTGTCGAAGGGTGCGTTCCCCGTAGAGGCGTAGCGATGCTACGCCTTTTCTTTTATTGTCATTCCCGCGTACGCGGGAATCCAGTAGGGGAATGCTGGATGCCGAATCAAGTCCGGCATGACACAGTTTGCACCACAAACCTGAGACGTTGCATCGCAACGTCTCTACAAAACCCCTCCGTCCTTAGCAAGCTCCCTTCGTGCCTCAGGACAGGCGGCATGACAGCTTTTTGCAAAACGTATATACTTGCGGTCTATGAAAGTCCTCGTAATCGGCGCGGGGGGCCGCGAACACGCCCTTGTATGGAAACTCAGGCAAAGCCCCCGCGTAACCAAACTCTACTGCGCGCCGGGCAACGCGGGAACAGCCGCAATCGCCGAAAACGTACCGATAGGCGCGGAGGACGTCGGCGGTCTTTTTGAATTCGCCCAAAAAGAAAAAATCGATTTCACCGTCGTCGGGCCGGAAGCGCCGCTGGTGCTCGGCATCGTCGATCTCTTTATCGAAAACGGCCTCAAAATATTCGGTCCCCAAAAAGCCGCCGCGCAATTAGAAGGAAGCAAGATATTCATGAAAGAGATGCTCGATAAGGCAAAGATACCGACTGCGACATATAAAACGTTTACAGACCTCAATGACGCGCTTGCCTATATCGAAACGCTGAACGATTTCCCGGTGGTGATAAAGGCCGACGGCCTTGCGGCTGGCAAAGGGGTTCACATAGCGCAGGGACGCGATGACGCCAAGGAATTCATCAAAAGCGTAATGGACGCCAAAATATTCGGGGCATCGGGGGACAGGATAATTATAGAAAAATTCCTCAAAGGCGAAGAGGCGTCGTACATCGTAGTTGCCGATGGGAAAAATTACGTGCCGATGGCGACCTCGCAGGATCATAAGCGCGTAGGCGACGGCGACACCGGGCCTAACACCGGCGGCATGGGGGCCTATTCGCCCGCGCCCGTCGTTACGCCAGAGGTTGATAAGGAAATACGCCAGCGCGTTATCGAGCCGTTGCTTGCGACAATGAAAAACGAGGACGCGCCCTTTAGCGGCTTTCTTTATGCGGGACTGATGATTGAGGACGGCGAGCCGTGTGTTTTGGAATTCAACGTGCGGATGGGCGATCCCGAAACTCAACCGATACTGCCCCGCTACAACGGCGACCTATTGGAGCTTTTGGAAGCGTCCGCCGCCGGCGACGTATCGGGAATAAAACCAAAGTGGAGCGATAACGCCGCCGTGTGCATCGTTATGGCAAGCGGCGGGTATCCGGGTTCTTATAAAAAAGGATTTGTTATTGAAGGTCTGGAAGGTGAAGGGTTGGAAGGCGCGATGCAAGGCGTCACCGTTTTTCACGCGGGCACGAAGTTGGACGGCGATAAAGTGGTTACATCGGGCGGGCGCGTTCTGGGCGTTACGGCGCTGGGCGCGAACATACGGCAGGCGACAGACCTTGCGTACATCGCCGCCTCAAAGATCAAGTGGGAAGGTTCGTTCTACCGGCGCGACATCGCAAAACGCGCGATAGAAGGGTGACATGGTTTGAGACGTTGCATCGCAACGTCTCTACGGGGAACACACAGATTCCTACGACACTGCGGGATCGGGCGAGACGCCGGGCGGAATGGGGTGGTCGTCTTGTTCCTGTTTCTTCTTTTTCTCTTTTTCTTTGTCTTTTTTATTCTTGATTTCTTCGGCGGCTGCTTTTTTGGCGGCGGCTTTTTCCTTTTCTTTTTCCTCTTCTTTAACGGTTTCCTCGCCGAAGACTATCGTGCGCAACTCGACGCCGGTTAGCGTTTCACGTTCAAGGAGCGCTTCGGAGATTGAATCAAGACAGTCCCTTTTGTCCATGATGACTTTCTTGGCCGTAATCATGGCCTCTTTAACGATGCGTTCCACCTCTTTGTCAATTTCGCAGGCGGTTTTTTCGCTGTAATCCTGATGCTGGGCGATTTCGCGCCCGAGGAAGATGTGCTCTTCGCGTTTGCCGAATGACAGCGGACCCAACTTGTCGCTCATGCCCCATTTGCAGACCATCTTGCGCGCAAGGTCGGTGGCGCGTTCTATGTCGTTGCCCGCGCCGGTAGTCATCTCGCCCAGGGCGATCTCCTCGGCGGCGCGCCCGCCCATAAGTATGGCAATCGTGTTAAGCAAGAACTTGCGCGGGAAAGTGTGTTTTTCTTCCTCCGGCAATTGTTGAGTTAACCCCAGCGCCCTTCCGCGCGGGATTATCGTTATCTTGTGGATGGGGTCGGTGCCCGGCAACAGGATGGCAACCAGCCCGTGCCCCGCTTCGTGGAAAGCCGTGTTTCGTTTTTCCTTTTCGCTTATCACGGCGCTCCTGCGTTCAACGCCCATCATCACCTTATCTTTGGCGTCCTCGACGTCGACCATGGCGACCTTATCTTTTTCCCTTCGCGCGGCAAGGAGCGCGGCTTCGTTTAAGAGGTTGGCAAGGTCGGCGCCGGAAAATCCGGGCGTACCACGCGCGACAATCGTAAGGTTAACGTCGTCTTCCAGAGGGATATCCTCCGCGTGTACTTTCAGTATCCCTTCGCGTCCGCGAATGTCCGGTATGGGTACGACCACCTGCCGGTCGAACCTGCCCGGGCGCAGGAGCGCGGGGTCCAGAACGTCGGGCCTGTTGGTGGCGGCGATCATTATTACGCCTTCGTTCGATTCGAAGCCGTCCATTTCCACGAGTAATTGGTTGAGCGTCTGTTCGCGCTCGTCGTGTCCGCCGCCGAGTCCCGCACCGCGATGGCGGCCTACGGCGTCAATTTCGTCAACGAAAATGATGCACGGGGCGTTCTTCTTGCCCTGGTCGAAGAGATCGCGCACGCGGGACGCGCCCACGCCGACGAACATCTCCACGAAGTCCGAGCCGGATATGCTGAAAAAAGGCACGTCCGCCTCTCCCGCAATGGCGCGGGCAAGGAGCGTTTTTCCCGTCCCCGGAGGCCCTACAAGGAGGACTCCCTTGGGCAGTTTGCCGCCGAGCTTTGTGAACTTCTGCGGGTTCCTTAGGAATTCGATTATTTCCTCGAGTTCCTCTTTCGCCTCGTCGATTCCGGCAACGTCTTTGAAGGTTACCTTTTTCTTTTGTTCATGCAGGAGCTTTGCCTTGCTCTTGCCGAAACTCATTGCCTTTGCGCCGCCCGACTGCATCTGGCGCAGGAAGAATACCCAAACGCCGATGAGCAGGAGCATCGGGAACCATGATATGAATACGCTCATGTACCACGAGGTCTCTTCCGGCGGCTGAACGTTTATGCGCACATTCTTTTCGCGCAGGATGTCGAGCAGGGAGGGGTCGTCGGGCGTGTTTGTCTCGAAGGACTTGCCGTCGGTGAACCTGCCCTTGATTTTAGGACCCAGAATCTTAACTTCTTCCACTCGGCCCTTTTGAACGGCATCGGTGAATTCACTGTAGATTATCTCGTTGCCGATCTGCGGCGGCTTGTTGAATATGTTGAACAGGGCAATCATGAATAAAAGCACTACTAGCCATAGTGCAAGGTTTTTCTGGAATTGAGTCACGCTTACCTCTTCAGAAAGTTGTTTTCAATTAATAGTAAAAGTCTCATAAATCACTATTTTAAGGTTAACACAGCCGATGCCGACAAACAATAATGCCGGCCTTAAAGTCCGGTTAAGTGCCTATATTTATTATATGTAAGATTGATTTTTAGAAAAGCAAGTTGAAGTGAGGGATTCTTTTCCACGCTTTGGGCTTATGGGGCCCATATGCAGTGGCGTGGTCGTCAATGATAGTCTATAATCAACAGCCTATTTTTTTTATAGAGGGGAAATAACTGGTGAATCCTGAATTGAAAGGTGGTTTATGACCGGACGAATAAAAAGCATAGTTGAAAACGTTAATCTTGACAGCGAGGATTCGATAAGGCGAGCGCTCGATCAGGCCGTGCTGATGCCCGACCTCACCGGCGAGGAAAAGAACGAGCTGGCCGCGGCTTTCAGCACCCTCTTTTACCACGACTACGCCGGAAGGACTGAGATGATCAGGCTGGCCGCCCGCGCGGAAAAGGTGATTACGGGATTCGGCGCGGCGGTCGTCCCGTTCATGCTAAAAGAGCTGATCGAGGCCGACTCCGAATCTGCGGCGCACATCGGCCGGATAATAGCCAGAAACGGCGAAGAGGCGTTAAGGGCGACGATGGACGCCATGGACGCAAACCGGGAAGACGACGGCGCCATTATCAGCATCCTGACGGCGCTCGGCTTTTTCCGCGATCCTGTCGTTTTGAAAGCGGTGCCGGAAATAGTGGTCGCCGCTAAATCGAAAAACCCGCAGGTTCGCTCCGAGGCGCTATATGCTATCGGAAAGCTGACCCGCTGGATCGGCTCGAACCATTTCGACGAAACACTAAGGCTCAAGTTATTCGATACGGCTTTCGAGGCCGTCTCGGACAAACATTCCCTTGCCCGCAGCAAGGCGGTGCGCGCGCTTGGAAAGATGCTTCAAAAAGACCTGCTTGCAAGCGACCAGAAAGATAAATGCTTCAAGGCGTTTAACTCGCTTCTCGGCAACGACGAGCGGCGCGAATGGGACAGTGCGTTCATAGTGAGGCACGAGGCCGAGCAGTTCCTGCCGTTGTGCAAGGCCGGTTCGACGCTGAAGGAACGTTATACGCAGTCTTTCAGGATAATGGTCAAAAAGGAGCTGAGCCCCGACACCTTTTATTATGAAATAGAGGCCCCGTTTATTGCCCGCAAGCTTCAGGCCGGACAGTTCATCATAATCCGTCCGCACGAGTACGCCGAGCGCATACCGCTATCCATAGCCGGGTGGGACGAGAAGAAAGGAACGATAAATATCATCATTGCCACCGCAGGCAGGACTTCGGGTGAGATAAACGCCATGAACGTCGGTCAGTGCTTTAGCGATATAGTCGGTCCGCTGGGTCAAAGGTCGCACGTTAAAAAGCATGAAGGCACTTGCGTCGTCATCGGCGGCGGTTACGGCACCGGCGCGATAATACCCACCGCGCGCGACTTTAAAAAATTGGGCAACAGGGTAGTAGGAATCGTCGGCTCAAGATCAAAAGACCTTCTCATAATGGTTGACGAACTCAAAGAGATTTGCGACGAAGTGCTGGTTACCACCAACGACGGCTCCGAAGGCATAAAGGGTTTCGTTACCCACGCGCTTGAGGAAATGCTGAAAAAGGGGGAAAAGATCAGCCACATTCTGGCCGTCGGGCCGCCTATGATGATGATGGCTGTGTGCAACATGACAAAGCCGCTGGGCATAGAGACCTACGTTTCGCTTAACGCCATCATGGTTGACGGCACCGGAATGTGCGGAGCGTGCCGCGTAATGATTGACGGCAAAACAAAATTCGCCTGTTTTCACGGCCCCGATTTCGACGGCCACAAAGTCAATTTCGACCTGTTGATGAAGAGGCAGAGAATGTTCGTTCCAAAAGAAAAAGAGGCCCTCGAGGCCGTAGAGCAATAGGAGACAGGGTAATGGTGGAACTCAGCACAAAAGAAAGAATGAAAATCCCCTACGTGGAAATGCCTCTGAATGACGGCGCCCAAAGGATAAAAAATTTCGAGGAAGTGCCGATAGGCTACTCCAGGGAAGAAGCGATACAGGAAGCCAACCGCTGCATTCAGTGCAAAAAGCCTTCGTGTATACCGGGATGCCCGGTTGGAATAGATATTCCCGCCTTCATCAAACTGATTACCGAAGGTAAGATGGATCTGGCGGCTAAAAAGATAAGGGAAACAAATTTCCTGCCCGCCGCATGCGGCCGCGTGTGTCCGCAGGACAAGCAGTGCCAGGCGCCCTGCGTTGTGGGCAAAAAGGCCCTGCCCGTGGGCATCGGATGCCTGGAGCGTTACGTTGCCGACTGGGAAATGGAAAACGGAACGTTCACCTTGCCGGAAATACCGCCTTCCACCGGCAAGCGTGTAGCGGTAATTGGCGCGGGTCCAGCCGGACTGACGGCCGCTTACCAACTGAGGATAAGGGGCCATGAGGTTATTATTTTCGAGGCGTTCCACCGCGGCGGCGGCGTAATGGTTTACGGCATACCCCGTTTCCGCCTTCCGCTCGACATCATCAACGATGATATAAGGATGCTCGAAAAAATCGGCGTCCAGTTCGTTTACGACATGATAATCGGCAAGATACTGACCCTCGACGACCTGCTGATAAAAGAAAAATTCGACGCCGTATTCATCGCTTCGGGTGCGGGCCTGCCGAAGATGTTAAGCGTTCCCGGCGAAAACTCCAACGGCGTCTATTCAGCCAACGAGTACCTTACGCGCATCTATCTTATGAAAGCCAACGAGTTTCCCAAATACTCCACGCCGGTGCTACAGGGTAAGAGGGTTGGCGTAGTGGGCGCGGGAAACACGGCCATGGATTCGTTGCGCACGGCGAAAAGGCTCGGCGCCGACGTTACATGCTATTACCGGCGTTCAAGGGAAGAAGCCCCCGCCCGGACTGAGGAAGTCGAGCACGCCGAACAGGAGTTCCTTAACTGGAAATGGCTGTCGAACCCCGTAGAGATAATCGCGGACGAAAACAACTTCGTTAAAAAGATAAAGTGCGAAAAGATGGTACTTTCGGATCCGGACGCCAGCGGAAGGCGAAGGCCCAAGGGAACCGGCGAATTCTTCGTTGACGAAATCGATACGGTGATTTTCGCGCTCGGGTGCGACGTGAACCCGATCATTCCATCCACGGATAAGGAGCTTGTTATAAACAAGTGGGGCGTAATGATGGTCGACGAAAAGACGTGCCAGACTTCAAAAAAAGGCGTTTTTGCCGGAGGCGACGCCATAACGGGAGGCTCCACCGTAATACTCGCCATGGGACAGGCCAAAATTGCCGCGCAAAGCATGGATCTTTACCTTAAAGGCAAACTTGGCTGGGATACTGCAAGAGTCCCCACGGACCCGAATACGCCCGGAGTCCAGTGGACGCCGCAAACCGGCAAAAAAGAAAAGGGCAAAAAAGAAAAGTAAAAGGCGCGACGCCGCCCGTGTTATATTGGTATTTATTGGCAATCGATAACAGGACTGGGTAAACGGTTTTTTAAAAGATTAGGTTAGGGAGACTTAATTAAGATGGGAATTCTCCGTTCGTACGGTTGTGTTGCCGGTTTTGCCCGCCTTGCCAAGCGGTAGCCATACTAAAAAGGTATTGGTATGGAAAACGGTAAAAAACTGCCTTCCCTAAAATCAAAGCTATTAAAAAGGTTTATTGTTGTAGCGGTATTATCTATTGCCATAGTTTCCGTTTCAATGCTGACGATCCTTCATGACCAGAATCTGGAAACATCCCTTGATCGTGCCCGCGAATGGACCCAGCTCGTGCGCACCGGAATCCTTGGAACCATGATGAACACCGGTGACCCTACGGCCATTCGTGATGTGGTAGATACATACAAGGAAGTGCGCGACTTCAAATTCCGCATGATAAGGAGCGATTACGTCCGAAACCAGTTCGGCGACAGGGAGGGAGAGGAGTCGAGGGACAAGGTAGAAGCGGATATACTTAAAGGAGAGCTTAAGGAATTCTCTAATGTTGACGGCACTGTCTTCAGGTATGTATCTCCCTTTGTTTCAAGCCGCAAGTGCGGCGAATGCCACGAGGATAGTAGCGGAGAGCCTATACCGTCCGGGACGGTGATGGGGCTTGGTGAATTCGTTTTCGATATCTCCGACCTGCGGGCCGATTCCATGAGGTTGCTGATAAGAGAGCTTATTGCCGATACCATGATAATTACCTTGCTGGCAATCCTGTTTTATTTTCTCCTTACGAAGGAAGTGCTTGTCCCCATAAATTCGATAGCCGAAAACGTCTCGCGAATGGAGAAAGAGGAATTTGACCTGGATTTTCCGTTACCACGGACAAAGGAGATTGCTCTCCTTGTCGGCAGTATTTCACAAACCGCCCGGGCCTTGGAGGAAAAGAAAAAAGCCAGGGAGGAAGAACTTGAAAGCGAGCGCAAAAAACTAGAGCAGGTACGTTCGTTCGCCGCGGAACAGGCCGGCAATCTTGGAATAAAGGACGAGGACGAGATATCCGAGATAATCAGCAGACTTTCAATCGCGGTAAAGGAAGTGGAAAAGACGCGTCTACTGACGCACATAAGCGAGTTTGTAACGGTGGAGCGCAAAGAGGTAGTCCTTTCTAATAATATTAAAACGATACGCCCCACGGCGCTTTACCTTACCGATCTGATTGAGGATATTCACGGAAGCGTAAAAAAAGGCGCGGTGGAGCTTGCCCTGGAAGAGGCAATAACCAATTCCATGATCCACGGAAACTTGGAGGTTCCTTCAAAACTGAAAGATGAAGATTTTGAACGGTTTGACAGTCTTATAGCCGAAAGATCAAATATGTCCCCTTACAACCAGCGCACCTTGAGGGTACAGTACGACTACAGCGGGAAAAAAGCCACGTTCAGAATAACCGACGGCGGGTCGGGTTTCGACTGGAAGGCGCGTCTCAATAAGAAGGTAAGCGACGAGCTGATAACTCACGGCAGGGGAATCATTATTATGCGGGCTTTCGCGTCGTCAATAGAATATAACGAAACCGGCAATGAGATAATAATGTTTTTCGATCTTAACAAATAGCTAAAATTAATTACTATGTGCCTTTCAAAGGTATAATTAAAAGATAATGGCGAAACTGGTAGTTAAGCTGGACAATAAAGTTGTTCAGGAACTCGAAATCAAGGGCGAGATATCAATAGGACGCGATTCAGGCGATGTCGCGCTGAAAAATCCCGCCGTTTCGGCAAAACATGCCCGCATTTCCTCCGATGGGAACCTCTACACAATTCACGACCTTAACAGCACAAACGGAACTTTCGTCAACAGGGGCAAGATTGCCAGCCACGAGCTTCGCCACGGCGACGTTATCAACATAGGGAAGTTCGAAATGGAATTTATTGATCCCGACTCCACAAGAATGACCGACAGCCTTTTGGGAGGCGCTGATGCTGGTATGACCGTGATGATAAATACCGAAAACATTATGGAGGCCCAAAAAAAGAAAGAGGAGGGGAAAAAGACCAAAAAGGCCGTGGCCGCCAGGTTGATACTGGCGCAGGCTTCCGCCGGAACTTCAGGCGCGATAGTTACATATAAACTCGAAAAAGAAACAACCATGATGGGTTCCGGCAATAATGTTGATATTCATATTAAAGGGCTTACCGTCGCAAACGTAGCCGCGACGATAAGGAAGTCGGACGATAGATACTTTATTAAGTTCATGGGCGGCTTGAGCAAACTGAAAGTTAACGGAAAAAAAATATCAAAAGAGGCGGAACTTAAATCCAAAGATAGAGTCGAAATAGGCTCCTATGCTTTCCAGTTTCTTCGCTGACCATTATTCGATATTTGAGTCAGGCGAAATTTTAGCGTAAAATACTTCTAATCTGTTAAAATTAGATGTAAAATACTCCTAATGGGTTTTGTGAAAAACGTACTGAGACATAATATCTTTAAAGAGGCCGCAGGTATTTTCTGCATAGCCTTTTCAATACTGGCGGTAGTCAGCCTCGTTTCATACAACCCCGTTGATCCATCTTTCAGCCACGCCGTTTCCGAAAAATCCAAAGCATTCAATTACGCCGGTATCGTGGGGGCGCATCTCTCGGACGCGATAATTCAGCTTATGGGTTCTGCGGGGTTCGCGTTGCCGGTGATCGCATTGGCGTTGGGCCTGCTCCTTTTCAGGAGTGAGCCTTTTTCCTTCGTTTCTTCGCTACTGGGCGGCGGCGCGCTTTTCCTCGTTTCGTCTTGCGCCTTCATTTTTATTTTCTGGCCGATAGATCCGTATTACCATTACGCCGACGTCCCCGGCGGAGGCATTTTGGGAAAACTTATTGCCGGAAAGTTCCTCGTGAAGTTCCTTGCAAAACCCGGCGCGGCTATCGTGGCTCTTACCGTCTTTTTCATTTCTTTCCTTATAGTCATGCGCCTTTCGGCAACGGAGTTTGCGTTGCTTCTAAAAGACGTCGCTATCAAGGCGTACCGCGCGGCGGTTGAGGCGGCAACGGCATTCCTTGGCAAGCTCCGGATGTTGGCGGAATCTATTTCCAGATTCGGTTCCAAATTGAAAGTAAAAGCCGCGGAAATAATCGAATCGGATACGCCGACGATCATAGAGCCGCCGACACTTGAGGACGAAACTCCGACGATTGTTAAAAAGACCGACGAAGAGGCGAAGAAAAAACCGGATGGAAGTTTCGACGCCGAGCAGTTCACTTTCAATTTCGTCCGCGATATGGAGGACTACACCCTTCCCCCGCTCAGTTACTTAAGCGATACCCAAAAGGTTGACAGGGAGGAAAGCGACAAACAGCTTTTGGTCAACTCGCAAATACTCAGCAAAAAGCTGGAGGACTTCGGCATAGAAGGGAAGGTGACAACCGTTTCCCCCGGGCCGGTTATAACGCTTTACGAGTTCGAGCCGGCCGCGGGCGTAAAGGTCAGCCGCATTGTGAACCTGGCGGACGATCTTGCAATGGGCTTAAGGGCGGTTGCGGTAAGGATACTCGCGCCCGTTCCCGGCAAGGCGGTAGTCGGCATCGAGGTGCCGAACGCACGAGTGGAACCGGTGGGCCTTAAGCAAATTCTTGTTTCGGACGAGTTCATGGATTCGCAATCGACCCTTACAATGGCGCTGGGCAAAGATACTTCCGGACTGCCGGTAGTAACCGACCTATCAAAAATCCCGCACATCCTTATGGCGGGAGCAACGGGGTCGGGCAAATCGGTGGGCCTTAACAGCATGATAATGTCGATACTCTACAAGGCAACGCCCGCCGAGGTTAACTTCATAATGATCGACCCGAAGATGCTCGAACTCAGCGTCTATGACGGCATACCGCACCTTATCGCGCCCGTCGTCACCAATCCGAAAAAGGCCGCAAACGCGCTTCAATGGGCGGTAAGCGAAATGGAACGCCGGTACAAGGTCCTTGCGGACAGGGGCTTTAGGAACATAAGCGGATACAACGCGTGGGTGATCGATCAGCTTGAAGAAGACGAACTGGAAAAAAAGAAACCAAAAAAGAAGGCGAAAGAAGATGAAGCGGACGTCGACGCCGTAAGCTACGACGAAGACGGGCCGATAGAGAAGGAAGAAGAAGAACCGTTAAAACCTATGCCGTATATAGTCGTGGTGATAGACGAGCTAGCCGACCTGATGATGGTCGCATCCAAGGACGTCGAAATGTCGCTGGCGCGATTGGCGCAAATGGCGCGGGCGGCGGGCATCCACCTGATAGTGGCAACCCAAAGGCCGTCCGTTGACGTGTTGACGGGACTTATAAAAGCTAACTTCCCCGCGCGCATTTCATTCCAGGTATCTTCGCGCGTCGATAGCCGGACGATATTGGATACGATAGGGGCGGAGAAGCTCCTCGGCAAGGGCGACATGCTTTTCCTGCCGCCCGGCACGTCGCGCCTGCAAAGGATACACGGCCCGTTCGTTTCCGACGACGAAGTGAAACGCGCGGTGACGTTCCTCAAAAAGCAGGGGAGGCCGATTTACGACGAGAATATTTTAAAGGCGCACGAAAAGGCCGTCGAAGCCGGCGCGATGGATGGCGACGAGGTGGACGAGGAATATTTCGAACAAGCCGTCGAACTGATCGCGGACACGCGGCAGGCGAGCATCAGCATGGTTCAGCGAAGATTGCGGATAGGCTACAACCGCGCCGCGCGGATTATCGAGACGATGGAAGCCAAAGGAATGGTCGGCCCCGCCGACGGCGCCAAACCGCGCCAGGTCTTCATCCCCCCGACTATGGAAGAGTAGGGGCAATGGGGCAATAGGTTGCGACAAAAATCAATTAACTGAAATTAAATAAAAATGGAATTTGATTACACTACCACTCAATTTTAATCAAACTCGATAAAAAGAGCCATAGGTAGATTGCTTAAATAGTTGGTTCTTCCTGAGTGGGAGAGAAGGAGTCGGCGGACGCTATTTTCTCCAAAACCATTTGGTGGAATTTTACAGTCAAATTTTCCATTAGCCAAAATTGCAAGAGATTCAAGAGGATCTTTGGTCTCATCTTGTAGTTCCTTTTGAACCAATGGCAACTCTGATTGAAGTTTTTTATGAGCTTCCATTAAATTATCAACTAAACCTTTGGTTAGCACATCAACCTTTTCGGGTTCAATATTACGGTGGAGTGTTGTCCAGACTTGGCGCAGTATTATTCTAATACTCCCTAATTTACCAGATTGCCTAATAGCAAGGGCCTTCCGTGGATCAACGGCATTGAGAAAAATAAGATTTAAGTTTGATAATTTTTTTGTTACAAAATCCCAATTTGCTTTCTGAGGTACAACATTGTCTTGTGTGGTTTTAAGAAGTTCGCCCCATGTATACCTACTATCTGTATAGATGAAAGATCCTGTAACCTGAGCTAAAAAGAGGCCAAGTTCTAGATTTAGGTTAAGAGAGATTTTTTGTAATTGTGCTCCTTCTTCACTAGGAATTATTGGTTGAAGAAGTGCTAGCGGGTCTTGCAACCTCATTTTGTTGATATTCTTAATGACCTGATTAATTTCTTCCTCATTAATCCGTGGGTTCACCTTTCTAACCTCTTGCTTTTGAATATCCTCTGGCAAGCTCCATAATGTACGCATAACATCTTCCTTCTGAAGAAGTTCAAATGTTTCGAAATCTTTCTTGTTTAGCTTAACTTGACCTGATCTATCTTTTGCCATTTTATAAATTTTTTTCCTAAGCAAATGGTCGAAATCACATGGGTCGGGAATCATGTTTACAATTCCTGAATCAATTAAAGGAAAAAGTTGAATGAGGAGAAAAACACTTTTAATTGTTTCTAGCTTATATTTGTTTGGAGAATGAATAGGGCTATATTCTTTTTTCATAATTGATGGGTTAATAAACGGACTTATAATAATTATCTCGTCGGCATAGAATGAAAAACCAACTACATTTCTTAAAATAACACGCGGATCTACTACTCCAGCATACAACGCTCTAAGTCTTGAGGAATCAGGATGAGGCAATAGGTTAAAAAGATTAGTATCTAGTGGCCAAAGGGAAGCAACAACTTTATAGATATTACTAACCTGCTCGTCACTAATCTCCCTCCTAACATCCTCCCATGTTTTACCAGTGGAAAGACCAAGAATATTAGCTATTCCATTAAAAAGGAGTAGGTTTCTTTCTCGAATACTGTACTCTGCCCATGAAGGCCTTTCAGACTTTGCTTTATCCGAACAACAATCTTTATATTTTCTTCCATTTCCACAAGGGCACTGGTCGTTTCTCCCAATTTTTCCTTTTATAGGCTCTTTTTTTAAATGGGTAAGTTCTCTATAAGAACGACCGAATTCATCTTGATATTGAGTTGCTCCATTCTCATAACCAACCAATATTTCTCCGCCAAAATGGTGCAGTTCGTTATTCGGGGGCAGAAGAACCTGACCCATTTCTAGCCATGGAATTTTAGTTTTATTTTCAGGAAACAACCATTCTTTTTGTGCGGCACCAATGAACTTCCGCGCTCTATGTTTAAGAATGAAATTTATAGTTGTAACTTCCTCCTCGTTTAATTTCCGAGTGCGAATCATAGTATCCCATCTGGCAAGAGTTTCTCCAAAATACCTAGCATGGGTTCTTTTTGAAAGCATATCTACGCTGTCTGGTGAACGTGCATATTCCAAATTAGTTAGTATTAAACAGTGATCCAAGTCTAGAGGGAAAATTGTTTGTGAAGCCTTGAGCACAATTGATGGATCGTTGGGATATTTACATTGAATGGAATTAGGGGGGCAAGCAGGATTAAATATTGTCACAGGCTGGTCTGTTATGATGAATTTAATGCTTGAATCCTCAGCCGAAACTATTTCTCGAACCCCTTCAACCCACATCGTACAGTGCATTCGACGGAGGTGTTGCATTTCATGCATAAGTTCTACTTGAGTCAGTTTTTGATAGTGTGATTTGATCCAGTCAAGGCCTTTTGGTGTTCGAAGTTTTTGTGCGTCTAGGTACTCAAAAAATTTAAGAAAGAATTTGTGGAGTTTCTTATAGTCGTTGGCTAATACTGCCTGTAAGGCTATAGAGCCATCTGTATCTATAGACCCAAATAAATATTTCTCAATATCGTCATTTGGCATCCCAAAAAACATCGTCGTATAGAGATCCCGCTGAACAAAACAATTTTTAGGCCCCCACTGATAGCAGTCATTCATCCTTACGACACGGCCATTGGGCAGTGTTTTTTGATCAGGGTTCAAGTTTAAATAAAATAATGTTTTTTCCCCTACAGGAAGAAATCTCTTTTGATACCAGATTGGAACATAGTGGTTTTTTCGCGTGGCTGGCATAACTTTTCAGAATTTTGGAGGCAATCTCCTTAATTTTCCCTAGCCGTCTTTTTATCATATTTTTGTCTCATCCCAATAATCCTCTCTTTCTTCGCCACATTCCACATGCTCCGGTTCCTATGCGCTTCCTAACCGGTCGCGCCGTTCGTTTACCCTTTATGTAATATATATTTTATATTGAAATATTAAAAGTATCTTTTCTCATTTGACGGGCTTATTTATTTATAATCATTGGCATGGAAGAAACGGACCGCGCAAGGCTGAAAGCAAAAATCGTTGCCGACCTTGCCGCCTTGTCGAAAGAGATAGCATCGCTTAAAGAGCAGACGAAACCGATCCCGCCGGACAACGCCATAGGCCGCCTCACCCGGATGGAGGCGATTCAGGCAAAAAGCGTGGCGGAGGCCGTTCTGAACACGGCGCAGATAAGGCAGTCCAAACTCGAATCCGCGCTGGGCCGTATCGACAGTGGCGAAGATGACTACGGCGTCTGCATCGACTGCGAAGAAGACATCCCGCTAAAACGGCTGGAGCTTATGCCGGAATCGTTGAAATGCGTACACTGCGCCGATAAGCGTTAATGGAAATAGATTCCCTGAAATCGGTACCGCGCCCCAACGAAAGGCGGCTTGCCATTCATATAACCCCGGATGCGCAACGCCAAATACGCGGCGGCCATCCGTGGCTCTTCGACAAGGCAATAAAAAAGCAAAGCCATGACGCCGCCCCCGGCGACCTTGCGGTAATTTACGACCGCAACAACAATTTTTTGGCTATAGGCGTCTACGATCCCTTTTCGCCTATCCGCGTGCGGATTTTGCAAAACAAAAAACCTGCGGAAATTAACAGTGTCTGGTTTGCCGCTAAAATTCGCGCGGCGGCGGAGATACGAAAAAGCATTCCAGCTTTCGCGCCAAACGCCACAAACGGTTATCGCTTGGTTCACGGCGAAAACGACGGCCTGCCGGGGTTGGTGATAGACCGGTACGCAAATAGTTTCGTGGTTAAAATCTACACCGCCGCTTGGGTTGTTCACCTGGCGGATGTCGTGGCGGCTCTTTTGGAAACAGCATCACAGCTAGAGCGCGTCGTCTTGCGGATAAACCGCCTCGGTTGCGAGAGGCCGGAATATCTGCACGGGCTGGAAAACGGGCAGGTGATTTTCGGGCCGCCGGTAAATGACGCCGTTGTGTTCAAAGAAAACGGACTCCTTTTCGAAGCTTTTTTGGTAAAAGGACAAAAGACGGGGTTCTTCCTCGACCAGCGCGAGAACCGGGCGCGTGTGGAAAAGCTTTCCGGCGGCAAAGACGTCTTAGACGTTTTCTCTTATAGCGGCGCGTTTTCGATTTATGCCGCAAGGGGAGGGGCGAAATCGGTAACCGGCGTCGATATTTCCAAAAAAGCTATCGTAGCCTCTAAACGCAATTTCGGCCTTAATTCCGGTGACGACCGCATCGCCGCTTGCCAGCGCATCTATATTACCGGCGACGCTTTTAAGGAGTTGGAAAAGTTGCGTAGCGATCGGAAGAGTTACGATTTGGTAATTGTCGATCCGCCGCCTTTCGCCAAAAAAAAGGGCGAGGTTAAAGGCGCTATCAAAGCATACTCCAAACTTACAAAGCTGGCGCTGGGCGTGTTGCGGCGCGGCGGAATATTGGTTGCGTGCTCGTGTTCAAGCCGGGTGACGGCGGAGGAATTTTTCCGCGTGGTTTTTGAGTCCGCCCGTGGCGTTAACCGCAATCTTAAAGAAATCGAACGCTCGCAACACGCGGTTGACCACCCGATAGGTTTTCCGGAAGGCGCCTATTTGAAATGCCTAATCGCCAACGGGTGAGAGGGAACGGACTATTTAAAAATCAGCCGCTATCCCCAATTGATATACGTTGTCGCCCCTGCCGTTGTTTGTGTTCGGTATCGAATCGAAGTAGGGGTTATCGTTTTGCGTAAAGAAAAATGCGGCGGAGATCTTTGGGCGTATGTCGTGCCTTAGTCCGAATACTAACCTCGTCCTTAACTTTTGCCGTTCGGTGTCGTTGCTTTCGGAATCGGGCTGGTACCTTTCGGCCATGACCGTCACCATCGTTTTTGGCGTAACGCCCGCCGTTATTTCGGTTACGATTGCGTTTCCCTTTGGGAACGTGTCGGCTGTTCCCGTTACGGCGTCGCTGTAACCGTACCCGCTTAAATCCTGCGAAGCCTCCGCGGGGTCGGTGAATCCGCCTTCCATGTATGTGTACTGCGCCTTCATCGAGATAATCCACAAATCGACCTTTAAATCCGCGCCGTAGTGGGTGTTCTTCTCTTTTATCGGCGTGGAGTATTTGTTTCCCGCGTAGGCGGATAGGCCGAGCCGCCATTTAAAGCCGCCGTCGGGATTGGCCGATTTCGGGTTCGGGTATTTGGTCGATTCCAGCGTTTCGGGATAAACGCTTTCGTTTATAGAAGGAAATGCCAGGCGCATTGCCGCCGACTTGGAGCTGTTGGCGTCCGTGCCGTCGCGCCCGTCGCCGTCTATTACCGCAATTGATACATCCACCGCTTCAAAGTGCGCGTCGAGCCGCACTCCGTAATCCCATTCGCGCGTACGCGAAAACGACATCGGCCTGTTTTCATCATCGTATGCAAAGGTGTCGAAATGGCCGAATGGAACCTTTACGACGCCGAGGCGCAGTTCGATTCCGCGTCCACGAAGATTGTTGAACAATATGTACGTGTCTTCAGGATATCCTTCCTTTTCCTTAAGCCCCGCGTAATTTATGGTGTGATCGTTTACGGACGGCGTCCATTCGCCTTTTAAGCGGAGGATTACGTCGTCGTAAAGGGCGTGAAGGACCTCGGCCTTTATGCGCGGCTTGAAAGACGCTTCCGAACCCGTCCACGCGATTGAGCGGTTGTTGAAGTAAGTGAACTCGACGTACCCGCCGATATCCGTTTCGCCTTCAGCAAGGTCCCTTTCTCCGGCATGAACTTGCGCGTAAAGGCCGGAGACGGCAAAAACCATAATAAAATAAATTGCAAACGTTCTCATAGTGCCCCTTTTAACATTTAGCTTCAGACATGCATATAGAATACAGAGCTTTATACCACAGATACCGGCCTCAAAGTAAGCGGTCTATTTCAGTAGCTGGCTTAATGAAAAACGACGGACTATTGACGCTGCGTGATGAAAAATTTTCCTCCAGGCGGTTAAATGCCGTCGCTCAAGAGTTTCGCAAAAGCTGGCGCGGGCAGAGTATCACGCAGGAAAATTATCTGTATATGCCTGATATCAATCGCCTTACCCTTGAATGACTGCCCCCAATCCCTCCTTTGCCCTTGGGAGCAAACCTTGTGGCACACCTTTTGCCCTTTATGTGTTTAGTAAATATTTTTGACAGGAGGAGTTTTGGAAAAAGGACTATACGTTTCCGTTAGCGGAAGCATGGCGCAGGAGCGCGCGATGGACGTTATTGCCAATAACCTGGCAAACGTAAACACGCCCGGTTTCAAGAGCGACAACCTGCTGTTCGAGGCTTACTTGCAGGAAAGCTCCAACCCGAAAGCCGACCTTCCAACCACGCAGGAGATAGATCAGGGACATTTTTCGAAACGTATACACGACTCGACCTACATGATAGCTTCCAAAAGCTACGTCGATTTTTCACAGGGCAACCTTAAACCGACCGGAAACATGTACGACCTTTCCCTTAACGGCGACGGATTCTTTTCGGTCATGACTCCCGAAGGCGAACGCCTGACGCGCGGCGGCACATTAGCTGTCGGCGCCGGGGGCGAACTTACTAATACTGCCGGAAACCCGTTCCTTGACATAAGCGGGAATAAAATAACGGTAGGCAGGGACAACTTTACCGTAAATGAAGAAGGTTCGATCTTTTCCAAAACGGACAACCGGTTTTTGGGAAAACTAAGGATTATCGATATCGCGGACAAATCGGTTCTTGCCAAAAGAGGTGAAAACCTTTTTGAATCCCTGGCGCCCGAGCAGACCGTCGAATCGAAGGCGACGGTAAGTCAGGGCCACATTGAAAGTTCAAACGTAAACCCAATGACGGAGATCACCCGCATGATTACCGCCGTAAGAACATACGAAGCGTTTCAGAAGTCAATTCAATCGCACGACGAAATGGATTCACGCCTCATCAACAACGTTGGCAGGGCGTAGCAAATGAAAACAGATGAAAGGAGCCGAAAATGATCAGATCACTTTTTACCGCCACAACCGGCATGAGTTCGATGCAACAAAACATCGACGTTATTGCCAATAACCTGGCTAACGTAAACACGCAGGGCTTTAAGCGCAGCAGGGCGGAGTTTCAGGACCTTCTTTACAGGACGCTAAAGATGCCGGGCACGGCAACCCCTACGGGTAACCAGGTGCCAACCGGCATTCAGATAGGAATGGGTTCCAAGATGTCCGCAGTCACAAAACTTTTGACGCAGGGCGACCTTATCCAGACAGAAAACCAGCTCGACTTAGCAATTGAGGGAAGGGGATTTTTTCAGATACAACAGGCGGACGGTTCAATAGCATATACGCGCGCCGGAGCATTCAGGTCGGACAGTTCGGGAACGCTTGTCAACTCGGACGGACTACCGCTTGAGCCTTCGATAACAATTCCCGAGGACGCGAAAATGATTTCGATTGCCCAAAACGGAGAGGTTTCCGTTTTGCAGTCGGGTTCGTCAACGCCAAACATTTTGGGAACGATTGAGATTGCAAGCTTCATAAACCCGGCCGGTCTTCTTTCGATAGGCTCGGGGCTGTACACGGAAACGGACGCCAGCGGAACCGCTAGTGCGGGTATTCCCGGAGAAAACGAGTTGGGAGTCCTGTTGCAGGGGTACACCGAATCTTCTAACGTCAACGTCGTTGAGGAACTTACCGGAATGATAATGGCCCAGCGCGCATACGAACTGAACTCCAAAGCCATAACGACTGCTGACGAAATGCTGCAAACAGCCAACAGTACCAAGCGGTAAAGAAGATGAAAAAGTTTGATAAATGCCTTTTTGTGTGGCTTCTTTTGGCGGCTTGTTTGGTAGCTCTTCCATTGGAGGGGGCGCGGGCCGCGGACCGTATCGGAGGCGATAACGGGGGGGAAAATTTTTCCCTTAATGAAGAAAATAATGCCTCGTGGATGAGGGACACGGCTGTCGATTTCCTAGATTCGGCCATAAAGCCCCCCATCAAAGAATGGAAACTGGCCAGAATAAACATGCCTCAAAACAGGAATATCCCGGCGGTTTTCGATAGGTACGAGATCAGCCTTTTGCGTAGCGCGCACAACGGACGGACGCTTACACTGGCCTACCATTTCTACAATAAAGAGAAATTAATCAAAAGGTTAACTGCAACCGCGAATGTGGAACTTTTCGCCGATGTCGTTGTGGCAAAACAGAACATACAACGCGGCCAGACAATCGTCGAAGGAATGGTGGCTCTTGAAAAAAGGAGAATCACCACGTCCCTTTCCAGTTTGGGCACAGAAATTGACCTTGTATTAGGTCGAATGGCCGAAAGGAACATCCGGGCGGGACATAAAGTCCGGGTTTCAGACACTGCAAGGTCGCCGGATATAAAAGCCGAGGACATAGTGATGATAATAGCGGAAAACAAAAACGTAAAAATTACTTCAAGAGGAGTAGCCAAGAAAAACGGATCGATAGGGGACATGATACCTGTCGTAAACCTGAGATCGAACAAAAAGATCTACGCGCAAATAATTGACGGCTCTGTCGTTAAAGTCACATTTTGATTGAGGAGAATGCAAAGTGAACAGGATACGCAACTTTAAACTTTTGGCGATTGGGGTCATGCTTTTGCTGGCCTCGGCTTGCGGCAAGACCATACCGGAACCCGAAGTTGCCGAACCGAGAAAAATAAGAACCCAGCCCGCTTCCGAAGGTTCGCTTTGGCCGGGCGAGAATGCCAAGAATTCTCTCTTTATGGACAACAAGGCGACAAGTGTGGGCGATATCATAACGGTGCACCTTGTTGAAGAGACAACCGCCACCAACAATGCGGATACCTCGACGCTGAGGGAAAGCGAGCACACCTTCAGCCTCAGCACCGACCCCGCCGAGGCCGCAACCGAATTCGGGTTTAAGGGAGGGAGCGAATTCAATGGCGAGAGTAGCACCAGCCGTAGCGACAGGCTGGTATCCACGATTTCCGTGCTCGTGATTGAGGTTTTTCCGAACGGCACAATGAAGATTGACGGAAGGCGAAAACTACGGATCAATAACGGCGACCAATATATACACGTAAAAGGACTGGTGCGCCGCGAAGATATTAATTACGACAACTCGATTCTTTCAACAAAAATCGCCAACGCCGAAATATCGTATGACGGAGTGGGACAACTTGACAAGAGCCAGAAGGGCGGATGGCTAGGTAATGCCCTTGATACCTTATGGCCCTTTTAGGAGGTTGACATGAAACGCATTATGCAAAGACTGGTATTGGCTCTACTGTTGGCGGTGTTTGCTGTTCCGTTAGACGTGTTGGCGGCGCGCATAAAGGACATCGCCACATTCAGCGGAATGAGGGAAAACCAGCTTCTAGGCTACGGCCTTATGGTGGGGCTGGAAAACAGCGGCGACAAGTCTGCCAAGTCGCCTTTCACCGTACAGACACTTGTAAGCATGTTAAAAAGGCTGGGCACCACCATCGACGTGCGCCAGCTAACCGGCAGGAATATAGGAACCTCGGACACGCGCAGCCTGCGCGACCTGAAGGTGGAAAACCTGGCCGCCGTAATGGTTACGGCTTCCCTGCCCCCGTTTGCAAGGCCGGGACAGAAGATGGATATTTCCGTTTCGTCAATGGGCGATGCTAAAAGCCTTGCCGGCGGAACGCTACTTATGACGCCTCTTCGCGCCGCAGACGGCGCGGTGTACGCCTTGGCCCAGGGAACTCTTAAAAAGGAACCCACAGGCAAAGGTAAAAAGGGCCGCGGAAAGACAACGTCGGGAATAATCCCCAGCGGCGCGATAATAGAAAAAGGTGTAAAGATCGACTTCAACCGGAAGGTAAGGTTCGAACTCCTGCTCAATAAGCCCGATTTCACAACCGCCAACTCGGTGGTCGATGTTATAAACGCGAAATTCGGCAAGGATACCGCCACAGGACTGGACGCCACGGCTATAGAGCTTACAGTGCCGTCCGATTTCCAGGGAACTTCTTTCAGTTTCATTTCCCAAGTGGAATCCCTCGAAGTTGAAAGGGATATAAAGGCCAAGGTGGTGCTGGATCGCACGTCGGGAACGGTAGTTGTGGGCGAGCACGTGGAGATAAATAACGTGTCGATAAGCTTTGCCGACATAAACGTACAGATAAAAAAGGAAGGTTTTCCGCAATCGCTTCCGTCCTCGCAAAAGGAAAACGGACTAAAATCCAAAGCCAACATAAACGAACTGGTAAGCGCGCTCAACGCGCTGGGCGTATCGCCGCGGGATTTGGTGTCTATATTCAGGTCGTTACGCGCATCGGGCGCACTTAGCGCGGAGCTGGAAATATTGTAATGAACATAGACTTTAACCCGGTACCGCAAAACATGCCGCTGGAAAGTAAACAACAGCTTGCAACGCTCAAGAAACTCTCCGTGGAGTTTGAAGCAGTTTTCCTTAAAGAGGTGGTGAAGGCCATGCGCAATACGGTGCCGAAAAACGGTTATCTTAACGGCGGGAATGCCGAAGAGATATATAAGTCCATGATGGACGACCAGATGGCTCAGAGTATGGCAGAGAACGGGAGTAGCGGCATAGCGCAGGCGGTATATAACAAACTGTCGATAGCCTATTTAAATCCGAATGTGAAAGACGCCGTGGAGACGGGAAAATGAAGTTGCCAAAGAAATTAATCAGTCAGCTTATAAAAATTCTGGAACAAAACGCCGACCTGTACGACCAGCTTGCCGAAAAAAGCGACAGGGAAAGGGACGTCATCCAGAGCGGAAGCCTGGAGGCGCTTAACGAAATAATAAAGGCAAAGGAAACAATCGTGCTCAAGCTGAAGATGCTTGAAGAGGCGCGCCACTCGCTTGTTGAAAAAATCGGCGCCCAAATAAACATGCCGTCTTTGGAAATAACTTTAAGCTATCTTGCGCAAGTCGGCCCGAATGGCGCCCACAGGGAAAAACTTCTTGCTGTCGGCGAAAGGCTTGCAGACGCCGCAAATCGAAATAAAAATCACAACGATTTCAACAGCCGCCTGATAAACAAGGCCATGGGGTCGGCGCTAGGTTCGCTGCAGTTTATTAACAGGTTCATTGGACCGGGCGAGACATATTCAAGCGGCAAAATTATAAACAACGCCATTCCAGCGGGAAGGCTGGTAGCGAAGTCTTACTGACATGAACATCTACGGAGCGATGAATACGGCCAAGTGGGCATTGCTGACCCATCAAGCGGCTATCGAGGTCACGGGCCAGAACATCGCCAACGTATCGAACCCCGACTATACGAAACAGGATATACAACTGCAGGCCTCCCATCCGATAAGTTTCGGAAACCATATGATAGGAAGCGGCGTGACGATAGGAGGCATCGAGCGCAGGTTCGATTCGTATCTCTTCGGCCAGAGGCTGCGAAATAATTTCGACCTTTCAAGTTGGGAAGCAAGGGAAAGGGTCATGGACGTCATGGACATTCTTCTCAACGAAACCGGCGATGCGGGTATAAACACCGATTTGGGAAAGTTCTTCCTGGCCTTTTCCAACCTCGGCATCAATCCGTCCAACGCGGTGGAACGCCAGGACGTTATACAAAAGGGGATATCGCTCGCACAAAGCATTTCCACGGTGGCGACTGATATTAAAAGGCTGCGTAGGGATATAGACTTGAAGATCCAGGGCGTGATTCCGGAAATCAACCGCTTATCGGAAGAGATCGTGGAAATGAACATAAAGATTCACGAAACGGAAGTGAACGGCATTACAGCCAACGATTTCCGCGACCAGCGCGAGGCGCTTCTTAACGATCTCAGTGAATTTACGGACGTTACGTATTTCGAGCAGAGCAACAATGAACTCGTGGTCATGCTTTCCAACAGCCGCCCACTTGTGATAGGCCAGCAGAGCTTCGAATTGTCCACAGCCATAAATTCCAGCGATCCGGAGACCAGCTCCATATTCTGGGAGGATTCTTCCGGCGGGCTTACGAATATCAGCACGGAGTTTTCAAGCGGACAGGTGGGCCAGTGGATGACTTTAAGGGACAACGATATTCTCAACGTGCTGGACGATCTGGACCTCTTTTCGGCTTCGATAATAAAAGACGTGAACCGCCTGCATTCGTCCGGCTACGGCCTGGACGGAAGTACGGGAAACAATTTCTTTAACGGACTGACGCCCGGCGGCAGGGCGGGAGTAAACAACACCGGCAACGGTGTTCTGGGCATCGGAACGGTTACGAACCCGGAATCTGTCGATCTGGCGCATTACCGCTTTACCTTCGACGGCGCCGGGAATTACACCGTATTTAATAGGGATGATAGTACTTCCAGCGGTACCTATTCATTTACTTCCGGAGGGTCGCTTTCATTTTTCGCCGACCGCGGAATATCTATATCGATAACAGGAACGCCGGCGGCAGGCGATACGTTCGATATAAGCGCCTCGTTTGACGCCGCCGTTAAGATGTCCATGAATTCAAATGTGCAAGACAACACCAACCGCGTCGCCGCAGGAGTAACAAGCTTACGTGGAGACGGAGCGATGGCCAATAATATCGCCGACCTCCAGTACCTTAACAGGGTAGGAGGAGGGTGGGATCCCACGAACGCGACTTCCGGCACGTACACTTTCGGCGACTATTTCAGCTCCATAGTTGGCGGTATCGGATCGTCCGCATTACAGGCAAGAAGCGGAAGGGCCCTGCAGGAGGCCGTATCGAACCAGCTTTCAAACCTGCGCGAGCAGGTTTCCGGCGTTTCGCTGGACGAGGAGATGATAAACCTCGTAAAGTTCCAGCACGCTTACGGCGGCGCCGCCAAGGTTATAACAACCGTCGATGAAATGCTGCAAACGCTTCTAAACATGAAATAAAGGATTCATATCGTACAGCCGATAAGTATAAAGAGGAAAAAGATATGACATTTAGAGTAACCAACCGCATGATGTACAACAACACTCTGATAAGCCTCAATCGTCAGAACCAGGGCATGCTGAAAAGCCAGGAGGAACTCGCAAGCGGAAAACGCGTAAACAGGCCGTCCGACGACCCGCTGGCCGCGTCCGACATAATGCGCTATAAACTTCTCCTTGGCAGAAACAAAAAGTTTCAGGAAATCAATTCAAGGGCGGCATCCTCGCTTAATACATCCGAAGGTTACGTCGGCTCGGTAGGCGAACTCGCATCGCGCGCAAGGGAACTGTCGATACAGCAGGCGAACGCCACCGCAACCGCCGCAACGCGCAGAACCGCGGCGCATGAGATTCACGCGATGATCCAACAGGCCATACAGATAGGAAACACTCAGCTTCAGGGCGGGTATATATTTTCGGGACGCTCAATCAACGTCCAGTCCCTTGATTCCAACGGAAATTACGTGGGCGATTATTCGGCCGTCATGGCAAGGATAAGCGAAGGACAACAGACGGAAATTTCCGTGCTTGCTTCGGATTTCCTTACCTCCGACCTTAATCCGCGCCTCAACAGTTCGACGGGCGTCTCGGCCCTTAACGGAGGCGGCGGGATAAGCGCGGGAAGCTTCACCATAACCGACAGGGCCGGCGGTACGGGTACCGTTGCCGTTGGGGCCGGCGATACGATTGGAAACGTAATAAGCGCCATCAACGCGTCGGGCGCCAACGTTACAGCGTCCATTTCCTCCGACGGAATGGCGATTGAGATAACGGACAACACGGCTCTCGCGTCGATAAATCAATCGCTGTCGATTGCCGAAGCAGGCGGTACAACCGCCGCCGATCTTGGGATATTCGGCTCCAGGCCTTTATCAACCTTCACGGGCGACAACCTTAACCCGGTGCTCACGGGAAGTACGCTCCTTAGTGATCTTTACGACGGAAGCGGTATAACCCTCGACGACATATCCGTTACTAACGGTTCCGCTTCGGCCACTGTTTCATTTTCTACGGCGACAACGGTAAGCGACGTAATAAGCGCCATAAACGCATCGGGCACTAACGTAACCGCGTCCATAAACTCCGTTGGCACCTCGCTGTCGCTTGTCTCGAACGACCCGGCCACCGTGGCCAACGCGAAAGACATCAACGGCGACACTGCGGAAATGCTGGGCATTGGAGGCGGTAAAAACCTGATAACCATCCTGCAAAGGCTGGAGTCGGCGCTGAACGCCGACGACCTCATTGGAATTCTCGGGCAAGTAGGAAATCTGGATTCCGCAATTGGGAATATCTCAGAACTGCGCGGCATCATAGGTGCGCGTGTCAACCGCATAGAGAGCACCCGGTACAACCTTGAACTTGCCAATTTCAACACGACTGTGCAGTTGTCCGAAGTGCAGGACGCGGACATGGCTAAGGCCGCTTCGGAGCTTGCGCTTTTGCAAGTGGCTTATCAGGCAACCGCAAAGGCCTCGGCGGCGATAATACAACCGTCGCTGTTGGACTTTCTGAGATAGCAAATTACGCACTTGAGGATTTAGCAATATATGAATAACCTATTGATGCACGACGGCGGGAAGGATTCCCATATTTTACTAGGAGAGAAACCGTATGCTGATACTAACAAGGAAAGCGGGCGAATCGATAAACATAGGGGACGACATAAAGGTCTCCATAGTGGAAGTGAAGGGGCGCTCCGTCCGCCTGGGCATAGAGGCGCCGCGGTCGATGGCAATCCACAGGGAAGAGATTTACGCCAAGATACAGGAAGAAAACAAATTGGCGTCTTCGTGGCAGCATGCCAATATGGAAACCCTCACAAGCTTGATGAAGGGCATGGGAGGGAAAAAAAAATGAAAATAGCAACCGCGCGTTTCGGCGAAGTGGAGATAGACCCCGCAAAGATAATCACGCTTAACGAAGGGATGGTAGGCTTTCCGAATTACAAACGCTACGCCTTCATGCCATTCATGGAGGGCACGCCTTTCGAGCTTTTCCAGGCGGTGGATCACGGCAACCTGGCTTTTGTAACGGTGAACCCGTTTCTCTTTTGCGAGGATTTCCAGTTCGAGATAAGCGACGACGACCTTGAGGCGCTTCAGGTGAAATCCAAGGAAGACATAACGATAAAAGTGATCGTTACAATTCCAGAGGACCCGAAGGGGATGACTGCAAACCTGCAGGGGCCGCTCGTTATAAACGAACCAAGGCTCCTTGCGAAACAGATAATTCTTCACGACGCGAAGTACGGCACGAAGCACCCGGTATTTTCCGAAGCGAAATAATTTAAACGCATTTACAAAATCGTATGTAGACGCCGCCGTTGCGTCCCAACCGTTCGATAACCTGAACGTTGGCGGCAAGGCGCGGGCTTGACAAGCCGATTTAGCGTCTTATCCATATATCAAGAAGATCAAAAAAGAAAAACCTTTATAGGAAAGGAGTTTTAAAAATGCTTATTACAGAATGCACACCGGCAAACGTTAGGTCTTTCCTTCACGACACCGATGCCTTTGAGCGGGAATTCAACCGCCTTTTTAACGGTATCGTATTAGATTCCGAGGACGTCTATCCCGCAGTGAACGCATATCGGGACAAGGATGGAATTACGTTGAAGGCAGAGCTGCCCGGCATCAACCCTAAATCGCTCGACGTTTCGTTGGAAGGAGACGAATTGACCCTGCGCGGCAAAGCCGCTGAAAACGGACTTGGAGAAAATGTTGCCTGGCGACGAAGGGAACGAAGGCACGATGATTTCGAAAGGGTGATAAAACTGCCGTTCAGGGCGGATCCCAAGGGCGTCGAAGCCAGCTTCAGCAAGGGTATCCTGACAGTGGATATTAAAACACCGGAAGAACAAAAACCGAGAACCGTTGATGTGAAATCGGTTTAAGCGAGGAGGTAAACGAAATGACCACAATGGAAATTGAAAAAAAGGAATCAACTACATCCGGCAGGGGAAACATGAAAAAGGTATTCATTCCCGCCGCAGATATTGTCGAAACGGACGGCGCATTCCTTATAACGCTGGATGTTCCCGGCGCGGACGATAAAACGACCGACATAACCGTTGAGAAGAACGCCATGACCGTCAACGCTATATCGGCGGATACTGCTTCCGAGGGAATAGATACGACATATGCCGAGTACGAAACTGGCGATTACAGGCGCGTGTTCACGTTGCCGGATGCAATCGACACGAACGGCATAAAGGCCGCCGTCAAAAACGGTGTTCTTAAGTTGACGTTGCCCAAGATTGAGCCGGAAAAGAAAAAGATAGAGGTGAAGGCGGCGTGACGGTCACGCCGGAAATTTCAACTAAAGAAGGGTTTGCTCCTCTTAAGCTATCAGACAATTTTTTTACGTATGTAACGGTCCTTTACCTTCCCGTTTATTTGCGCTTTTACGACTTTTACGCAAATAATAAATCTGAGTTCACCGGGAAGGAAGGCCTGTTATTCTTTATAGTCCTGTTTCATATACTCCCCGCATTTTTAATTGCTTTGGCAGTTTTTATGGCGTCAAACCGTAACAGGCGGCTTGCGGAAAAACTTCATACAGCCATGTTGGTATTACCGATAATCCTTCTGGGCACTACGACCGGGCACCTCGGTTTCGCGCCATGGTTATCGGCTTTGGCTGTTGCGGTTTTGGCCGTAGTCTCCGGCCTTATAGGTTTTTATTTCCGGTTGTTTCTAAGTAAATATTTTAAAGTGGCGGGTTATCTGGTGCTGGTTTATCTTGCTTATTTTATTTACAGTGTAGGCGTAATTGAAGAGTACAGTGAATATTCCCTATACAAGACGGGTTTCTCCGCCGCGTCTGCGGATGCCGACAGGGATAACCCCCCTACTTTCGTGCTCATTCTGGACGAGTTCTCCCTATTGCCGCTGCTGGATAAGAATGGGGAGATTTCCGAAGAGTTCCCGAATTTTAAAAGCCTATCGAAGGAAGGTTTGTGGTTCCGTTATGCGGCTACAAACTACGACGGGACGTCTCATTCCATTCCCTCCATGCTTCTTGGGCGTTTTCTGGAAACCGGCGAGTTAGGCATGGAGGGAGAAACCGACCCGACCTGGTTTCGCAACAGACCCAACCTTTTTAACATTGCGGCAGGCAAATACCAAATTAGCGTTCTGTCTTCCATAGAGCGTCCGCTGTACTGCACGGGAAAAACCGATTTCGAATGCATTGAAGGCAACAAATACTGGGTCAGCGATTACCGCCTATTAGGACCGATTTCATCTTCATATTCGTTAATACACGGGTTTGTAGGTGTAAGTAGTTATTCGCTTTGTCGTTTTATACGCTATATCTTTGGGCTAAGCGATTGGGATTTGATGATTAAAAAGAATATTCAACATTTGTTAGAGATCGCCGGTGAGAAGGACTTGAAGGAACGGTTTGTCTGGTTCCATGCGCGTCTTCCACATAGACCTTGGATTTATGATCGAAACGGCAAAATATACAGAAATGAAGATGAAACAGATTCAAGTAAATTTGCGCTTAAAAAAGAAATAGTCGAAGAAAAAATACGGCATTTCAAAGAACAGGTAAAGTACACGGATACCGTCATAGGCGAGTTGATAAAAAGGCTGAAGGCAAATGGGAACTGGGAAAAAATTAACCTGATAATAACTTCCGACCATGGCGTGATAATAGAAGAAGGAAGAAAGTATCGAAAGCCGGGACATGTGACGGATGAGGAGACGCGTGTTATCGACCAGCTTGCGCGTGTGCCTATGTTCATAAAACCCGCTGGTATACAAAAAGGCGAAACAAGGGACGATTATTTCCAGCACATCAACCTCCTACCAACCGTTCTTGAAATGATGAACCTCGCGACGCCTGAAAAGTTGCACGGTTATTCCGTATTAAGTCAACGAAAGTACCTACCCAGTTGTATCCTCATCGAATTAAAACAATGGTGGTGCAAGGAAAACCCGACAAGAGAATGGGAAGAGGTTAAAGGCGAATTTTACGCCAATCCATACCACCCCGCGACGCCCAACACACAGTAACAATGTGGAAAACTGAATCACGAAAATACCGGCTTAAAGGCGTAGGCTTGAGTCAGGGTAAAGCTTTCGTATGCTCCTACCCCTTTTAGTGCGTCCTATGCGGAAAAATCGATTCTTGCTCCCGCACCCTTTTCGGAAACGAACTTCTGAAGCATGGCTGAATGACGCCGAATCGATTTTTCGATGAACTTTTGATGAGTGGCCCTGTTAATTTCCTTGCCGGATTTTGTGTGACCCTTGGAAAGATTGGCCATGCTTTCCTTCGCGTTGGAACGCACACTAATCATAAGACTGTGGTTTATTACTTTCATAGTTTATCCCACTTAAAATGCTACCAGCTTTCGATGGGTAAGTCAAACTAGGCTTTAGAAATCAAGTTATTAGCTGGCGCTTGCGGTAGCTATGTCTCCGTAGAAGAAGTCATTTTTCAAATACTTCCTATCGAGTTTCCCGTCGGCAAAGGGTAGTCTTATATCTGAATTGAAAATGGCCACTGGCGTATCTATTTTCAGCCAGTACTCCAGGGCCAGAATGCTCTCGTCGTCCAGTTCCACGCATCCTCGCGTATCGGGCGTTTTTTCCCCCTGGCCTGAGCCGTGCACCCATATGCCGCCGCCCGTTCGGCCCATAGCGATGTCATACCTGTTGGGGTAATTGAGGACGAACGCCCGCGGCCCGTAAATGTCGGGGAGTTCTTCATCAAATTTTATTTCAACAACTTTATAAAAACCTTCAGGCGTCCTAAGGTCCCCTTCTATTTCCTTTGCACCCAGGATTTGGCCTAGTGAAACGTTGAACCTTTCGATGACCTCGTAGGTTTCTCCGTTGTCTTTAAGGACAAAAAGGCTTTGGGTCGATTTTTCAACTGCAATCGCGTAGCGCGGTTTGATTTCGGGTGCGGGCGGTGCGAGTTCTTCAGGAACGATTTCTTCTGGCGTAGGTATTTCAGGTATTGAAGTAATTTGCGGCGGTGTGATAACGTTTTCGACTGAAAGCGATTGTTCCGCCGTTTTAGCCGGTGGAATGTTTGCGGAAGATTTCCCTATGAAAACCGACGAGCCAAAAAGGGTTCCGGCAAGCACAAGGACGGCCATCACAATGCCAACGCGTACGGACATGGAGTGCAGGCCAAGGCCATCGCGGGTTAAGGCAAAAGTCCTGTTTATAACAAAGTTGGAATAGGCGACGTTTAGGCGTGTCTGTATTATAAACAGTTTACGCTTAACCATATTGCCCATAATCATTACCCCTTAAGCGGATTCCAATCTTCGTATATTATTCTCCAACTATTCTGCTCTTTTGTCAAAACAAGCGTCTTTATTCCGAAGTCGCGGTGTAAATCGGATTTGTAAGCTTGTTTAAAGACGACTTTTGCGTTGTTGCGGTTAAAGGATATCCGCATATTTTCGGCCTTTATTTCGATGGCAGCCGTCTTTTTAAAAAGGGCCTTTTTGTACACCATCCACTCCTTGTAACCTTTCTTTTCCGTCGTGAAGTCCTCGGAATAATAAGAGGTGTACTCATTGTAATCTCTTTTATTCCAAGCGGCTAACCAGGCTTCCACCGTCCGCTTTACCTGGGCTTCGTGTTCAATCATTCCCATAAGACTGCTTGACGGCGGTATGGAAAGGCTTGGAGGCGGAAGCCCCTGACTGTTTGAGCCGTCAGAGTCATCGGCATTGGGGCCGGACAGCAGGTTGCGTGAAGGTGAGCTTTTTTCAAGTTCTTGTTGCAACTCTGTAATTTTATTCTCCATGAATTCCAGGCGTGCGTTCAGCGTTTTGCTGAGGCTTTCCGTCTGCTCAAGGGCTTTTTCGGATTCCTGCCGGTATAAATCAAGCCCGGTATTTTCTTCTTCGAGTTTCTTTATTGCTTGCCGGCTCAAAAAGAGTTCCTGTTGCAGTCTTTCGTTTTCCTTTTCAAGCGCGGTGTTTTTTGTTCGGACGGACCGGATTTCGTCGCTGATATCGGCCGCCGCCCTTTGCCCCATTATTTCGGCCTGTGTTTCCGCCGGCCCGTGTATCTCTATTTTCAGGTATTCCGGTTGTTGCGATACCTTGTATTTAAGGTCCATAACAAGTTCCACTTCAATGCGCACGGAATTGATTTTGGGAAACCTGACGACGCTTATGTAGGTCACATATGGATCGTCAACCTTAATACGTTTTGGTTCGAAATCCAGCGTCACGTCCGGCATTTCAACGGCCAGCCGAATCGGGTTGGCAAGCTTATAGGACGTGTGCCTGAAAGCGCTGTCGCCGTACAGTTTTATTATGACGCCTCCCTTTTTCGGCGCGTACGTGATGCGCTTTAAGTGGACAAGGGGCTTTTCTACATCAAGCTTCGGCTGCTCCTCCGTGGCGGCAGGTTTATCGGACGATTTGAATATGGCGCCCGATTCGCATGATGTTAGCGTAAAAATGGAAACGGCAAGGCCCAGTATGGTTAATAACGGCCTTTTGCGCATAAGAACCCCGGTTTTGCCCCTTTCCTCCATGCTTAAAAGGTTTGTTCGCGCCTAGTTAAGGCCGCACATGCCGGACGAACACCCGGGCATCGGCGACGGAGCAGGGCATGAGCCCGTTTCGCACGCGGGCGAGGGGGACGACCCCGAAACCGATGCGGCGAAAGTGGACATTGCCTTAGTCACCTTTTTACTTTCGCATTTAGGGCACTCGATATTATTAAAGTCCTTGCTGGACAAGCGAAGAATCTCGAACCCGTGACCGCATTCGTTGCAGGCGTATTCGTAAATCGGCATTCTAAACCTCCATGTTGGATGTTAAAAGCAAATCAATAAGCTTATTGTGCATATCTTTATATACTACCTAAAAACAGCGCCCTAATAAAGGCAGAGGCAATTTAAAAGATTTGGTTTCTATCTGGTAAAATCTAAAAAAGGATTCAGGAGGCTGTAATTAAAATAGGTATAATTTCCGATTCGCACGACAACGTGCCGAAGATAAATGCCGCCGTCGCCTTTTTTAACGAAAAAGGCGTGGAGGCCGTCCTTCATTGCGGAGACTTTGTGGCCCCTTTTTCCTTTATTCCCTTTGAAGAGCTTGAATGCGGCAGCCTTTACGCGGTTTTCGGCAATAACGACGGCGAAAAGAAAGGCCTTTCGGGCATCGCGGAATCGAACGGCTGGCGGCTGGAGCAAGGGCCGATGGAAATAGAGCTGGGCGGACGCAAAATAGCGATAATGCACGAGCCGGACCGTCTGCGCGGCCTGATCGAAAAAGGCGTTTACGACGTTATCGCCTCAGGGCATTTGCACAAAGCTAAAATCGAAAAACAAAATGGAGCGCTTGTCATAAATCCCGGCGAGGCTGGCGGTTGGACAACGGGCAAAGCAACCCTCGCGATAGTTGATTTGGAAACTCTGGAAGCGGAGATATTTGAGATTAACGCCTCAAAGCGTCCATAGGTAGTAGAGGCCTGGGGCGGATGTTACCTTGTATCTATCCCAAAGGCCGCCAAGACGGTTTGAGAAAAGTTCCTTTATAAAAGAATATTTTTCCTTTTCCCTTACAAGGACTGGTTCGCCGGATATGCCCGCTAGTTCGCCAAGGAGTTTAACGGCATCCGAAAAACCGCCCAGCCGGTCGATAAGCCCCAGTTCCTTTGACTGTCTGCCGGAATAGATACGTCCGTCGGCAAGTTTTTTAACTTCTTCTATCGTCATGTGCCGCTCGGTTGCAACCGCTTCTACGAACTGCTCGTAAACGTCGTCGATAACGCTTTGCAGAACTTTTCGGTCGTCTTCCGTGAACTCGCGTGAGCTTGCGCCGATATCCTTGAACTTGCCCGATTTTACGGTAATCGATTTCACCCCCAGTTTTTCCATGACGGAATGCATGTCCATGAACCCGATGATTACGCCGATGGAGCCTGTAATGGTGCCCGGATTCGCCATTACCTTGTCCGCCCCCACGGCGATGTAATAGCCGCCGGATGCCGCAAGAGACGCCATCGAAGCGACGACCTTTTTCTTTTTCCTAGCTTCTACGAGGGCGCTGTATATTTCCTGTGAAGGCGCCACCACTCCGCCGGGCGAGTCTATGTGAACCAGTATTCCCTTAATCGATTTGTCGTCGGCGTATTTTTTTATCTGGCGAGTTATGTCGGCCGAGCCCGTTATTACGCCAAATACCTCCACGACGCCGATCTTATCCCCGCTTTTTGAAATGGAGAAATCGCCGTTACCGCCAAACGGCAGGAGGTTAACCATGACCGCGAAAACAAGTATAAGGGCAAAGAGTATCAGGATGCCCTTCAGCAAACCTCTTTTCTTTCGCTCGCCGGGAATGGGGGCATCCATGGTTTAAACCTATTCTTCTTCCGGGAAGTCCTCTATTTCATCAAGGTCAACATCGTCTTGCGAAAAGCCTTCATGCAACGCCTTAATGCTGAGGCCTATCTTCTTGTTTTCGGGTTCTACCTTAATGATTTTGGCTTGCACTTCTTGATCTACTTTCAACTGCTTTTTGGCGTTCTTTACATGCTTGTCGGCGATCTGAGAAACGTGAATAAGTCCTTCAACTCCGGGCTCCAATTCCGCAAATGCGCCGAAGTTCGTGGTTTTGGTAATGATTACGCTGACATCTTCCCCGACCTTGTACTTTTCTTCCACGTTTTGCCACGGGTCGGGTTCCAGCTGCTTCAGGCCAAGCGAGATCCTTTCGTTATCCTTGTCTATCTTTAGCACCTTGCATTTTATCTGATCCTTTTTCTTTACCGATTCGGAAGGATGCTTAATTTTCCGTGTCCATGACATATCTGAAATGTGTATCAGGCCGTCCACGCCGTCTTCTATTTCCACGAACGCGCCGAAATCGGTAAGGTTGCGGACGATGCCCTCCACTACACTTGCGATGGGGTAGCGCTCTTCGATGTTTTCCCACGGATTGGGCGTGATCTGCTTTATGCCAAGTGATATCCTCTTTTTCTCCTTTTCGATGTTGAGCACCTGCGCTTCCACTTCGTCGCCCACGCTCATTATCCTGCTGGGATGGCGCACGTGCTTACTCCAGCTCATTTCGGAGATATGTATAAGCCCTTCCACGCCGTTCTCCAATTCGAGGAAAGCGCCGTAATCGGTAACCGATACAACCTTTCCCTTGATACGATGGTCGACGGGATATTTTTCCTCCAGCTTTTCCCATGGATCGGGGGTCTTTTGCTTGAGACCCAACGAGACGCGCTCGTTTTCCTTGTCGAACTTCAGAACCATAACATCTACATTGTCGCCGATGTTGAGCATCTCCGACGGGTGGTTGATGCGGCCCCAAGACATATCGGTAATATGCAAAAGGCCGTCAATGCCGCCAAGATCTATGAACGCCCCGTAATCTGTGATGTTCTTTACGATGCCTTCAATCAGCTTGTTTTCTTCGAGCGTTGCCAGAGTGTTGGTCTTGGTGATCTTGCGTTCTTCTTCAATAAGAACGCGGCGCGAAAGAACGATGTTGCCCCTTCTCTGGTTCATCTTGATGATGCGGAAGTCGTATTCTTTGCCGATCATGTCGTCTACGTTTCTAGGGGGGCGCAGGTCGATCTGCGAACCGGGCAGAAAAGCGCGAAGCCCGATGTCCACGGCAAGGCCACCCTTGATTCTTCCGAAAATGGTTCCTCGGACGATTTCCATGCCTTCGCATTTCTTGTGGATTTCCGCCCACTTACGCTGCCTATGGGCCTTTTCGGCGGAAAAGACCATTACGCCTTCGTCGTTTTCCGTTTCCTCTATAAGCACTTCGATTTCACTGCCCTGATCCGGTCTTATACCGACTATGGGAAACTCGTGAAGGGGCACGATGCCCTCCGATTTGAAGCCGATGTCCACGTAGGCGTTTTCATTATCTTTGCCGACAATCACACCACTTATGATTTCGCCTTCCTTGAAGTTTCTCATGGTGTCGTTGTACATGGCCTCGAGTTGTTCGGGAGTGTAATTCTCGAAATCCTCTTCTGGCGATCCAACGTCGGCGCTACTAACCTCTTCCAATTCTGACATGTAAAGTTACCTCCGGTCCATAAATTTACGGCCACCATTAAGTAGGCGACCGTATGGACTAAGCGATATAGTCTATAATCTTCTGAACTGTTTCGTCAAGGCTCAGTTTCGAGTTGTCAATTACCTTCGAACCGTCGGGAATTACTAGCGGTGATTCCTTTCTGGTTGAGTCCAGATGGTCGCGTTTTTTCATTTCTTCCTCGATGATTTTGGGGTCGACCTTTTTTCCCGATTGGGCGTGACGGCGCAAAGCTCGCACGGCGGGATCGGCGGTGAGGAAGAACTTGAAATCGGCCTCGGGCAGCACGGTACTTCCGGCGTCCCTGCCCTCCAACACGACGTTCTGCCAGCCCTCCGCCATTTTGCGCTGTAATTTCAGCATGTTTTCCCTTACCGTCTTGTTGGCGGCCACTATCGAAACAGCCGCCTCCACTTCCGGCTTCCGTATGTCGAAAGTCCTGTCCATGCCGTTTACAATCGTCTTTTGACCCGATTTGGAATCCTTGAATTGAATAAGGATTTCGCCCGACATCTTGCCGATCTTTTCGGAATCGGAAACAATTATGCTCTTTTCAATAGCCATAAGGGTAACCGAGCGGAACATTGCGCCGGAGTCGATATATATTCCCTGTATCTTTTTCGCAAGCTCCCTTGCGGTAGCGCTTTTGCCGGAACCGGCTGGCCCGTCGACGGTTATTTTCAGCGGCATTTTTTTGATCCTTTAAACGGGCTGTTGCCCAAACGGTGAATGCCTGTCACCCTGAGCCCGTCGAAGGGCGATAGGCATATAAAAAGTAAATCATACTTCCCTTCGACTACGCTCCCTTCATTCTTCAGGACAGGCAGGATAAACTTCAAGCTCAGCATGACACACTAATTTTCATTTGGGCAAAGCCCGTCATCCCTTAAAGCAGTTTTTTCCGAAATTCGGTAGATTTTTCAAAAATCTCCATCAACCGCTTCTTGTCACCGGCCTTTATGGCCGACTCTATCTTTTCAAGTTGCTCTTTAACCATGCCGATGTGTTTTGAAACGAATTCGGAATTGGAAAGGGCGACGTCGGCCCACATTTCCGGCGGGCTGGAAGCTATGCGCGTGAAATCCTTGAACCCCCCCGCCATGAATTTGATAAGGTCGCCATCCTCGTTAAGGTCGCTTACGGCGTTTACCAGCGCGTAAACGACCATATGCGGCAGATGGCTGACCGCCGAAAATATCTCGTCGTGCGTTTTTGCGTCCATTATTACCGTATCCATTCCAATGGCCCGCCACAGCTTTTCCACTTTTTCCCGCGCGTCGTTGTCCGTCTTTTGCGTGGGGGTGATGATGCACTTGTTGTTTTCAAAAAGGGTGTTGGAAGACGCGGCCGCGCCCGATTTTTCGGTACCCGCAATCGGGTGCGATCCGACGAAGTGGAATTTTTTGCCCGCGATCTTTTCCGCCCGTCCGGTGATTTCGGCCTTAGACGATCCGGCGTCGGTTACAATGGCGCCTTCCTTTACGAATGGGGCTATCTTTTCGAGGGTCGGTATGATCGATAGGACGGGGCCGCACAAAAAGACAATATCCGCGTTTTTCACCGATTCTTCGGGCGGGGCGGCTTGGTCGATTATGCCGAGGTCGAGCGCGGTCTGGAGGTTCTTTTGCGTCCTGCCCGCGCCGACGATAGCGCCTGCCAGCTTATGGTTTTTTAACGCGCGCGCAATCGACCCGCCAATCAGCCCAACGCCGATTATGCTTGCGCGCTCAAAGAATATTTTTTCCGCCATAATTAATGGAGTTTATATTCACCCGCGCCCAAAGTACAGGGCGTTATTGCGGCTCTTAGTTCAAATGAACCGCCCTCCTTTTAAAAGGAAGGCGTGATTCAACTTTGCTGGCTCGCCGTGCAGGCGGGGAGACGGTTATTCGTTTAGACGTTCATGCGCATGACTTCCTGGTACGCTTCTATTACCTTGTTGCGCACTTGCAGTGTCATACGGAATGCAAGATCGGCCTTCGAGATGGCGATCATCGTTTCATGGATGTTTGTGCTCTTGCCCGACGCCAGGTTTTCAACCGCAGTGTCGGCCTTAAGCTGGAGGTTGTTCACTTCGGTGAGCGATTCGCTAAGAACCTGCCCGAAAGGTTTTCCCGCTTCACCTGACTGGCCGGGCGCCTGGCCGGGCGTGGGGAGATTAAGCGATGCGCCCAGCGGCTTGAAGTTCCCTTGTATTCTCATATCACTCATCGGCTAGTTCCTACCTGGTCTCCGAGATGGCGGATCGTATCGTCGCGCCCCTTGCGGAGTAGGCGGTGATGGTGGCGTTGTACATCATCTGGGCTTCGGCCAGGCTGACCATTTCCTTGTCCAGATTTACGTTGTTGCCGTCGATGCGCCCCTTCGATTGATCGACCACGACGCTGGCTTTAAGCGATTTCATGTCCGGCGCCTGCGGGAGGATGTGGTTGGGGTTGGTGGCTTTCATCGGTATCTGGTTGCCGGCGGTAGCCTGCTGAAGTACGTTTTTGAACTCCACGCTTGCGGCCTTGTAGCCGGGAGTATCGGCGTTGGCGATGTTGGATGCAGTAATGGCGGTGCGCTGTGCCTGAAAATCGAGCGCCTTTTTGATTACCTTGGGCGTCCGGTCGTTAAACAGTAGCGAGTTAATCAAATTCATATTTCACCTCACCCACATAAATTGCAACTCCTGTGCCAATTCATTA
>SDBV01000268.1_pt1 | contig 72152 bp, 68 predicted proteins | sample 2277081 | NCBI WGS metagenome assembly SDBV01 (sample SAMN10402039, study PRJNA504765) | marine sediment metagenome | isolation source: marine sediment core GS10_PC15, 223 cmbsf | place: Arctic Ocean: Southern Knipovich Ridge | collected 2010
CGACCGCGGCAATCTACTGCGGCGCAAGACCTTAGGCTTGGTAGATTGCTTCGTCGTTCCTCCTCGCAAAGACGGGTTGAGAGACTTTTGTCGGTGGCGTCTTTATTGGGTTTCGCGATTGCCGCCAGGGTCATGTGGCGTCTGCTCCCATTTCTCGTTGTTACTTTGAGATCACAGTTTGTGATCTCAAGTTAAATTCCAAAGCCCAGCTCCTCCAGACTCGCCTTGAACCGCGATTGCCGCTGTAGTCATTCCGCACGTTGTCCGGCGATCCAGAGGGAGCGCCAATAGTCTTGGTCCAGTTTGTATGTGTCTACCGAAGCGTTGTCTGTGCTTTCAATGTCGAAGTTCTTGGCGAGCACGCCGTATCGTTGCAGTTCGCGCAGGTAGGGTTTTCTGGGCTTAAAGTCCGGCATGTCGAAGCGGGTGATGTTTTCCAGGTAGCCTTTGCCCTTTACGCACAGGTTCAGAATGTTCTGGTAGCCTGGGTCGTCTCGGCCCTTAAAAACTGGTTGGCCGTTTTGGGCTTTGCCGCAGATGCCGAATCCGCCGGCGTCTTTTGACAGCGGGGCCAACAACATTAGCGACAATTCCGGGCGGGACAGGTTGAACACGATGTGGCGCGAACGCATCAGGCGCGGGTCGTCCATGCTGGGTTTCCAGAAAGATAGACCGTTTTCGTCGGAAAGTGCTTTAGGCAATGTGAGTTTGCCCTTATGGCAGCCTGTACACCGGTTTGAAATGGTTTTATCTGCGGCGTGTGTTTCAGGCCAATCATAGTCGGTATGCACTTGCTTGTTTTCCTGGTAGCCGCCGATACTTCCGCCGCCGAGCGCGGCGTATGTGCCGGGATAAGGCGCGCCGACCTCGATCCATAAACGCATCATCCTCTTTTCATGTCTACTGGCCTTCACGTTGTAGTGCGATCCGTCGAGCATTTTCAGGACCCGGCTGGCGGACGAACCCAGGGTCCTTGGAGCGTAGTTGCTTTTGATCAGGTTCCGTCCGTCCGAAAACATCTTATGAACCGTCATTTCATAGTATGCGTGCGAGAACATTGGTCCATGATCGCCGGTGAGTACGATGCTTCCGGCGTAAGGTCCGCCGCGTTCTGTTTTTTTGTATCCGTGGCAATCGACGCAGAGATTGTCGAGGATGGGTTGTATGTCGCGTGGAAAGTCGAACACGTCGGGGCAGTCCTTGATTGGCTCTATGCTGCTGGGCTTGCGCTGCAAAGCCATAAGCGAGCCTGCGGGAAGCACAGTTTGTGTTCGTTGTTCATGGCATCCAACGCAACTCGTGCTCTCTCCCGGCATAACGGTCATGAAACTTTGCATGCGTTTGACGGACATATCGTTTTCGTCGAGCGCTACGAAAAGCAGGCTGCGAAGTGCGGGCAGTTCCATGTGTGCCGAACCGTCCGGTTCCACAGGAACTGTTCCCAGGACGCGCTCAAGCGTAAATGATCCGCAGTAAGTTAATGGATCCATCCCACCGGTGAAATTGATCGGTTTGGGAAGAGTCTCCAGCACAAGCAGCTTCTTTATTTCTCCCGGTTTCACGCCGTCCATGTTGCGACCGCTGTTCACGTCGGCCAGCACCACACGCCCAAACGGCGTGCTGGACTGGGTAGCGTCGGCGACGCGCGGTTCCTGTTCGCGGCGAATGACGGGTCTCGGCTCATGCACCCATAGCTTGCCTGCCTTTTCCGATTTGGTGGACGTGTAAAGTCGGAGAAAATGACCTTTGTCATCCAGCACTTCTATGGTGTCGACGCGTGCGGCAATGAAGAGGGATTCCGAGAATGCCCATGGGTCGCGGTACAAAAAATTGACGTCCTTGCTGTTGGCGTGCTTTCCCGCAGGCGCGATTGCCCTTGCCATGGCCTTGTCGTCCGGGCCCATTCTTGGATCCACAATGTTGAGGACCCCACAGTGGTCTTTGCGTCCGTGGCCGGGCGCAAACGATGCGATGATCTTTCGGCTGCCGGGAATAGGTTTGGCGTCAATCATTGTTATTCCGGGGTTTTGGTTGCCAAAATAGACTGTTTGGTGTGTGCCGTCTGGATAAGCGCTCCAGAGGTGGTGGTAGTTTACCTGGCTTCGGTCCACGTACTCCCAACGCGTGTATAGAATCTGGCCGTTTGGCATGACCCACGGTGTGTTGTCGTGTTCGTTGTTGCTCGAGATAGGACGAATCCCGCTTCCATCTGATTTGCAGCGGTGGAGAACGGCCACTTCGGTTATCCAGCAGTTGACCCAGCGCTTACAACGGCTCGAAACAAAAATGATGTCGTTCTTTTCGCCCGCGGCCGCCGGCAAATAGGTCGGCTCGATATCGTCGAAAGGGCCATCGGTCAATTGGAGCAAGCCGGTCCCGTCCAGATTCACTTCATAAAGGTGATAATTGCGTGTTCCGCCGGGCCGGTATGAGAAAAGGACTTTTTGCGCGTCGTAGTGGACCACCGGGTCTCGGACCCCGCCCTTCGGGTCGTCAATCAAGATGGTCTTCTTGCCGGTTTTTAGATTCAGCCGCACAAGCTTTGCGCCAGAACTATAAGCGACCCGGCGTTCGCCGTCGTAAACCACGTCTTTGCCCGGTTGCCTGTGTTCCCAGTCAGCGTAATATCCGAAATTAGCGTACCAGTGTCCGTCGGCACTCAAAGGCCGCATCGCGAAGACTATCTCCTCGACACCGGCCTGATGAAGCTGGTCAAGCAGCGAGCGCTCTATCTCGTTTCTCGGGTTTGGGAGTTCTGCTCGTTCTACATCGGCGGTCTGGGAGAATGCTGTAGACAAAAGAGGTAACACGAGCATGAGCGCACATAGATTGAGAATTCGTGCGTGCTGAACGCAACGCGGATTAGGGATGTTCGATGTCATATGAGTCTCCCGCTCGTTGGCTGTACTCTACATTGTGCTGGATTCACCGCAAAGTTTCAAGGTAATTGGCTGAGGCGCAAGAGTGCGTTTGGCTTATGAACGTCTTGGTGTACACTCGCACGGAGACTGGGAACAAGATAAAAAGCACCCCGCAAGCCAACATAAAAACACATGAATAAGGCCCGCCGCCTCCGCGATGGCGAGAGGAATTGCAGTCCCTGTTTGTATTGAACATTGTTCATCTGCCTCATTTGAATTGACACTTGGGTTGGGTGCTGTTAGAATATATGTGTAAAAACTAAATATAAGTGATAGACCTTCGGGGCAGGGTGGAATTCCCTACCGGCGGTGATAGCCCGCGAGCGCTTTTTGCGCAGACCCGGTGAAATTCCGGGGCCGACGGTGTGTTGAAGCTATACTTCAGCCAATAGTCCGGATGATAGAAGGTTGTGGTTTTTTGTCCCGAAAGTTGTGTGTCTTTCGGGTATTTTTATGTCTGACGACGTCAAGTATATGAAGCGTGCGCTTGAGTTGGCTGCCTTGGGAATTGGGCGAACGAGTCCGAATCCGATGGTTGGCTGTGTTATTGTGCGCGGTTCGGAAATCATTGGCGAGGGCCATCATGCCAGGGCGGGCGAGGCCCATGCTGAAGTCAACGCCATCAATGCCGCGGGCGGCGTCGAGGGCGCAACGATCTATGTCACTTTGGAGCCTTGCTGCCATCATGGTAAAACCCCACCTTGTACGGATCTGATTATCGAGCATAAGCCCTCGCGGGTAGTGGTTGCGATGCGCGATCCGAACCCACTTGTTTCTGGTAAAGGCATATGCCAGCTTGAATCGGCTGGAATAAAGGTTGATGTTGAGGTTCTGGAGGATGAGGCGAGGCGGCTCAATGAGGCTTTCGTTAAGTTTATAACGACGAAGACCCCTTTTGTGATTGCGAAGTGCGCTATGACTTTGGATGGCAAGATAGCGACGCATGCGGGCGACTCGTGGTGGGTGTCTGGTGAGACGTCGCGCAGAATGGTTCATGAGTTGCGAGACAGGGTTGACGCGATAATGGTTGGCAGCCGCACGGTGATGTTGGACGATCCGAGTCTTACTACGCGCTTGGACGAGGGGCGTGGGAAGGATCCTGTGCGCATTATTCTTGACGCTGGGGATTATCTTGCGGGCGACAGGAAGGTGTTTCAACTGCAGAGCGACGCTCCGACTTGGGTAGCGGTTCCCGAGGGTGGCGTTTTCGAGGGAGCCGATGAGCTTTTGGAGATCCCTGGTAAGAACGGCGGACTAGATATGCGGATGCTGATGAGTACACTGGCCGAGCGGGATATAACGTCGGTGCTTATCGAAGGGGGTGGTACGACGTTGGCGACGGCTTTTGAGGCCGGGGTAGTCGACAAGGTTCAGTTTTTTGTTGCCCCTAAGATAGTTGGCGGCCGGGACGCCGTGACTGCCGTGGAGGGCGGCGGGATAGATAAAATGACGGACGCTATCATGCTTGAGAACATGTCGTCGAGGGCTGTTGGCGAGGATATATTGATTGAGGCTTACGTTAAGAAGGGCTCTTAATGTTTACGGGAATTATAGAAGAAGTAGGGGCTGTTTCGCGGCGTTCGGGCCATGAGCTTGAGATAGTCGCGGAGACTGTGCTGGACGGTTTGAAGGATGGCGACAGCGTTGCGGTGAATGGCGCGTGCATGACGATTGCGGCTATTAATGCGGAAAGCTTTGTTGTGCAGGTTTCGCCTGAGAGCTTTTCGAGGACTACGCTTGGGCAACTTCGCGTCGGCGATGCGGTAAACCTGGAGCGTGCGATGCCCGCGTCGGGCCGTTTCGACGGCCACTTGGTGCAGGGCCATGTGGATGGCGTCGGGCAGGTGGTTTCGATCAAGCCGCAGGGTGATTTTTCGATTTGGCGTTTCGGCGCTGCGGCTGAAGTGGCCCGTTATTTGGTGAACAAGGGTTCTGTTGCCGTGGACGGAATCAGCCTGACGGTTGTTGAGCCGTCTAACGGTACCTTTGGCGTGGCCGTTATCCCGGCGACGATAGAGAACACTACACTTAAGACGAAGCGGCCTGGAGACAAGGTTAACCTTGAGGCGGACATAATTGGCAAGTATGTGTACAGTTTTATTAACTCTTCCGGGGCGGGCGGGAGCGTGACAATGGATTTACTCAAAAAACATGGATTTGCATAGAAACTGATAGAAGGCTTCGAAGATGGTTACACCTATACCTGAAATACTTGAGGAACTTCGCGCTGGGCGCATGATTGTGCTTGTTGACGACGAAGACCGTGAAAATGAAGGCGATATTGTTGTTGCGGCGGAGAAAATTACGCCTGAGATCGTCAATTTTATGGCGCAAAAGGCGCGTGGTCTGATTTGTCTTGCGCTTACGCCTGAGAGGATCGATGAGTTGCATTTGCCGCCTATGACGAGCACTAACACTTCGCCGTTTCAGACGGCCTTTCATGTGTCGATTGAAGCGGCTACGGGCGTGACGACGGGGATAAGCGCACAGGATAGGGCGAGAACGATTAAAGTGGCTATTGACCCGGAAACGAAGTCGACAGATTTGGTCCGGCCGGGGCATGTTTTTCCGCTTCGTGCCAGAAAGGGCGGCGTTTTGGTGCGCACGGGTCAGACCGAGGGTTCGGTAGACCTTATGCGGGCGGCGGGGATGATGCCCGCCGCTGTGATATGCGAAGTGATGAACGAAGACGGCACTATGGCGCGATTGCCGGAACTTGAAGAGTATGTCAAAAAGCATGGATTGAAGATGTGTACTGTTCAGGACGTGATCGAGTACCGGCGCCGCACGGAGAAAATCGTCAGGCGCGTAGCCGAGACCGAAATGCCGACTGAATATGGCGTGTTTCGTTTGGCGGTTTATAAGACCGAAGTGGATGATTTTGAACACCTTGCGCTGATGAAGGGGGACGTTGCGGGCAAAAAGGACGTGCTTGTTCGTGTTCATTCAGAATGTCTCACGGGCGACTTGTTTCACTCGATGCGCTGTGATTGCGGGAGCCAGTTGCACAAGGCGATGGCGATGATTGAAGAAGAAGGCTGCGGCGTTTTGGTGTACATGCGCCAGGAAGGCCGCGGGATTGGGCTGGTCAATAAGATTAAGGCTTATCAATTACAGGACGAGGGAATGGACACCGTGGAGGCGAACTTGCATTTGGGTTTTGATCCTGATCCTCGTGAGTATGGGATAGGAGCGCAGATACTTACCGATCTTGGCGTGAGTACCTTGCGCCTTATTACTAACAACCCGGTGAAGCGGGCGGGACTTGAGGGTTACGGCCTGAAAGTGACGGGCCGCGTGCCGATTGAGATTCCGCCGAACGAGATCAATGAAAAGTATTTGAAAACGAAAAAGGATAAGCTCGGACATCTTATTTCTTAGGTCCGAAGAGGAGCAAGGGTGGGCGTGAACGTTTGGGTAAGGGCCGCAAGAAAGGGGACAGACACGTCTCCGCTCGAAGACTCGCTGCGCTTGCGTCAGTCCCCTTTTTGCTTAGTTTTTAGGTTAGAAGAGGAGCAAAGGTGGGCGCGAGTCGTCCGCTGAACAAAAGGAGAAACGCGAATGTCAAAAGTTATTGAAGGCAAACTTCTGTGTGAGGGTAAGAAGTTTGGGATAATTGTATCGCGGTTTAACGAGTTTATATCGAACAAGCTGTTGGGTGGGGCGGTTGATGCGCTCACGCGGCATGGGGCCAGTGACGGCGACATAACGGTTGTATGGGTGCCTGGCTCGTTTGAGATACCGCTGCTTGCGAAGAAGATGGCTGAGTCTGGTAAGTATGACGCTGTGATTACGCTTGGCGCGGTTATTCGGGGCAATACTCCTCATTTTGATTATGTCGCCGCTGAGGTGTCGAAGGGTGTTGCGCATGTTTCGCTTGAAAGCGGGGTGCCGGTGTCCTTTGGTGTCTTGACGACTGATACAATCGAGCAGGCTATTGAGCGCGCTGGCACGAAAAGCGGCAACAAAGGTTTTGACGCGGCGGTGTCGGCCATAGAAATGGTCAATTTGATGGGGCAACTATAAACGTGGAGATACCCAGGCAAAGTCCTCAGATCAGACGCCGGGCTCGCGAGCGTGCGTTGCAGTTTCTTTTCGGTTTGGATTTCACGAAGTATGAGTGGGAGTCCGTGCTAGAAGGTTTTTGGGAGCAAAATCCGTCCAAACCAGGGGCGAAGCGATATGGCGAATTGTTGATTCATGGCGTGATAGATAATATGGAAGAACTGGACGAGGTCATCTCGCCGGCTTTGGACAACTGGACTCTTGAACGGATTGGGGCGATGGAGCGTAGCGTGCTTCGGATAGCTTTGTATGAGATGCTGTACCTTGAAGATGTGCCCGTACCTGTCGCGATCAATGAAGCGGTAGAAATCGCCAAGCAGTACGGTTCAGATGATGCGCCGCGTTTTGTTAATGGTGTTCTGGATCGTCTTAAGGAGGTTGAGCCTCGCCAAAAAAGTACGTAGATCTTCATTTGCATACGAACCATTCCGATGGCAGGGACTCACCGCGGAAGGTGGTGAAAAGGGCCGCGGAATTGGGATTTGCCGCGCTTGCAATAACGGACCATGATGGTGTGTCCGGTGTTTCGGAGGCGCTTGAGGCCGGTCGGGAGTACGGCATTGAGGTTCTGGCGGGCGTTGAGGTAAGCACGTCTTTTGGTTCGCAATCATTACATGTTGTTGGATTGGGGATAGACCATGAATCGCCCGAGATTCTGAGGGTGTTTCAGGCCATGAAAGAGGGCCGCTCAGCTCGCGCAGACAGAATAATCGCCAGACTAAATGAACTTGGCGTGCCTGTTGAGCGTAGTAATGTTGTAGATCGAACGGCGGATGGCACAATTGGCCGGATGCATATCGCTCAGGAAATAGTGAAATTGGGATATGCTGAAACGGTTCAGGGCGCTTTTGATAAGTATATTAAGCAGGGTCGTCCGGCTTATGTTGCGGTCAAGAAGAAGTCCTGCGACAGGGCGATAGAGCAGATACATGGTGCGGGCGGAGTGGTTATAGTGGCCCATCCCGGGATTGGGAGCACGTTGCACAAGATACTGCCGAAACTTCTGCAGCTTCCCTTTGACGGCATCGAGGCCTATCACACCAAGCACACTCCGGGGCAGACGGAGCAGTATCTGCAGTTAGCCAAAGAAAAGAAACTTCTGATTTCCGGGGGGTCGGACTGTCACGGCAGAGCCAAGGGTGAAGAAGGCGAAATGGGCAAGGTGCGTGTTCCTTATGAGTATTATGAGAAGATAAAGGAAGCGATTGCTGCGCGGAAAACTTAAGTTGTTTAGGCTGGTACGGGGGATTTAATGGCTTCTGAAGATGACCGTGACAAGACGAAGGGCGCTGGCACAAGAGAGAAGGTTCTACTCCGGGTTCTTATACTGGTACTTGTTCTAATACCCCTTATTCTCTTCTCCTATGTTTCTTGGGGGGCCAGGGCTGGCGAATTTCGCATTCACAGCGACGTAAATCTAAAGTTCTTGAGGCTTTCTGTAGAAATGTACGCAAACGACAATGGGGGGCGGTTTCCCCGGCTTCCAAATCGGCCCGGCGCAATCGGATTGGATATGAGAACGATGTATCCGGATTATATTTCCGGTACTCACGCGTTGCTTAGCCCTGGCGATCCGAAGCGCGCTGATGCGGTCAAACACGACTATCCCACCGAGTTCTGCTTTGAGAATTCTAGTTATTACTACCTTGGATATTGCGTTTGGAATGACGAGACTGTTGCGTACTTCGCGGAAGCATATAGACAGCGCTTGTCAGAGGGATTGGATTTTGACGAGGATCTGGCGGTGCCGCTGCCTGTCAACAAACTGCCAATGCTCAAGAAACTGACGGCGGGCGAGATGGAGTCGATTCCCGGAAGCGGGTCATTCAAGATACCGATCTTCATCGAGAAACCGCAGCCATATCCGGGTTTTCGGGGACTCTTTCTTTCCAACTTTCTTTCTGTCTCTTTTTCCAAACCGGTCATGGGGGGCGCAGTGATTTATGCCGACGGCACTAGCGAATTCATCACATATCCAGGAAAATGGCCGATGACGGAAAAGACGATTACGGTTCTGGAGGATTTGCGAAAAATGAGAGATGCCGAAGGTCAGCATTGGTAAGTCAGGCCAGATTCACTTGGCGAACTGCATGCGCAGTTAGAATGGATCGTTCTTAAAAAAGTAACTCATGAGAAGTTTGGTGAATCTTTTTATGCCGATTTTCGTTGGGAAGAGCCTGAACTTTGTACAGTATCCAACGACAAGTTTGCTCATGACACCATAGACGGCTCCCAGGGGTAGCCTCATGAGCAAGGGAGTAATTGGCCTGAGAAAGGGCATGAAAGCGACCGGGCCGATCAAAGCCCGTAGCCGTAGCAGTATTTTCTTGTCTGGAATTTGCCACGAATCCGAAAATCTGTCATATGCGCCAACACCCTCCTGGTTGCCGTCATAGATACCCTGTTCTTTGGCCATTTCGCAGAGTTCTGTTCGCGGAAACGGCTGAAAGATATATGCGCTAACATGTATGGGCTTTATTTCGAGATTAAGGTCTAATGTTTCCAGAACGGTACCAACGGTCTCCTGTGGTATTCCGACCAGATTATTCGTTTGAAACTTTATGCCCGCGTCTCGCAGGGCTTTGCACGCGGCACACAGATACATCAGTCCCAACGGCTCTGAGTAACTGTAGCGGGCCATATTTGTTATGAAAAGAGCTTTCATTTGAGCATCCTTTCTCGAAAACGTTTGCAATCACGGCGAGTTATGTGCCGTTGCGGCCACAGATCGTTTGACGCGTACCATGTTGTTGCCGCTGCGGAAGCGCAGTATAAGGAATAAGCGCATCCAAATCAACATGAACTATTGCGTCAATTTCTTCCTTTTTGTTTTGACACAACTCAAGATGGGAGAAGTTCTCGCCGTTCAACTATCCCAAACAATTCAATAGACGTAGATGGAGCGTGGTATAACATTGAGCATTCACGAGTGCGGTGATACAAGCACTTTGCTCCGCCTTTATCCCCTGTCCAGGATTTTGTAAATCTTATAGGCTTGTCCTCTTTCGCCCTGTTCGTACACCCATATGTCAACACGGTCGGCTGACTCATTGGCGTCAAGAGAAAAGCGCCGTTCTTCTCCAGGTTCCAGTGTGATCTTATCCACGATTGGATCAGTCTCATCAATATCCTGCCGCCCTTCGCCCAAACGGTGAAGCGTGAGATAGGAAATGTCAAGCCAGATCCCTTCTTTTGTGCCTTTCGCTTGCGCAAATAGTCTCAGAGGGGTAGAGGCATTTTCTTCGCTGATATTTACGGTAGATAGAGCAGTCCAGTGCCAACGCTCCGTGTCGGCGGCCTCGTCATTAAATGAGCGCATGAGACTTTGCTTTCCCATAAGAATGTCTAAATCCGCTTTCGCAAAAAACTTAGGATCATACCTCAAGTATGCGTTGACTTGGTAAGTTCCCGGGGACAGTTGAACATTTCCGTGTAGATCCGCGGAATCGTCGGATGCCAATCGGCACATGAGTCCTGCAATTTCATATGAAGAAGGTATGCCTTCCGGATTGGTCATTCTCGTTATCTTCCAAACATCCGAGTCGGGTTGGGCTTCATAAAGAGTGGGCAAGTTGACAAGATAAGAACTGGGCACACATTCTACACGACATGTCACATTGTCTGAGGAGGTGTTTTCAATGAAGAACGACGCTTCATTGTTATTCGGCATCTGATCGCCCGAAGTCCCGTCTGCTTCTTCAGCAAACCGTAGTTCCAAACGCCCTCTGCGCTCTTCGATTGAAAAGTGCTCCAAGCTATCGTCCGGATCGATCTTCGTATATACGGAATTCGGTTTGTATGCATAAGTCATCTCGACCGACACCCCGTCGTCCCTATTTCGCGATAGGGTTTGTGCGCCCAATTCATCGTTGAAGCGTTGATACAAAAAAACTTCGAAACCAACGTAGTCGCGGTGCAAGATTTCGACATAATGGGAGTCGAGCCACCTCCAGACGTCCATAGGATTGTATTGAAAATACGCGCGCTCCCAATCGGAAAACACAAACCAGACTCGGTTCTTGTTTTCCACGAGCGGCTGAAGCTGGTGAGGGAAATAGTAATCAAAGACGGGGTCGTTAGTTGTTCTGGGCCCACCCTTTAAAAAATCTCTGATAATCCAGGAGTCTATTGCCGCGGTCTGTTGTTTTCTGTCGCTAAGGCCATACCATGAAAACGTTAACCAGGTCGGGCAGGCAGAGTGAATGATGATATCGTCATCTCTGATTTGAGAGAGGATCAAGGCGCTTCCATCTTTGTAGGGATAAGGTGCGTGAACGCCCGGTCTGTGAGGAAACTCGGCGACCGGGAACCTCCCGCTATAATATTCTCGTAGGGAAAACCCGGCAACCATTATTAGAACGGCGATGGTAACAGCTATTGACTTAGTGCCTCGAATTCTTGACAATGCAAAGGCTATCAATAGGTAAAATGGGATTGCGCATGGAAGCATCATGCGAATCAGGAAGATGCTTTCCAGGTAAAGAGAGAGCGCGTAGGTAATTGCGATTGGCGCCACGAACCACAAGACACATAGCAGCCCTGTCCTCCAGGCAGTTTTTAGGGCAGCGATAGTTCCCAGGATGAAGAGGGCCATGTAGAGGAGCAGGGCCACTTTGAAATGGGGCTGCAGGTCGCTATAGCCAAATGCGAGTGTTTTCAGGTAAAACGCGATTCCCCAGAGTGTAGGCTTTGGAACCCACCAGTTCGATGATTCAATTAGAATTCCGCTAGCCTTTTCTAGCATGATCCCCAATTGGGGCAAGAAAAGGCAAAATCCGATAATGTTTGCGGTCACCCATGGAACAAGACGGTCTTTGCGACCTGCAATTTGGAGAAGAAACCAAAGATTTACGGCTATGAGCAAGGGGCCTGCAAATAACTCACTGTAGCAACACAGTGCCGCTGATAGGCCGTAACCTGCCCAATGTAATTTCTTGTTTGTATTCGTCGCAAGGTACAGGAAACATAACATTATGGTGCTGGTAAACGGAAGAAGGATGTAAGGTTTTAGGTCCCTTGAGTGAAGTATGAAAGCGGGTGAGATGCTGAGAAGAAATGCGGCCCACAGTCCGACTCGCGAGCAATACATGATTTTGCCCAAAAAGTAAATGGCCGCGACTCCAGCCACGCCAATAATCGCGGGTAATGCGCGCAGGAAGAATTCACTGTCAAAAGAGTATAGTTGTCTCCAAAGAAACAGTAGGATCTCAAAAAGCGGTGGGTGGTTCGATACGTACTTTCCGGTTGTCAGAACCTGCATCAGATTGTCAGTCTTCAGGATAGTGAAGATCTCATCGTTCCAAAAGTCTGTGGCGCCCAATTTCCAAAAGCGCAAGGCGGTCCCAATAACTAGAACAGCCGCCAGCCAACGCAAATGCGAAGTTGATGAGGTTGGAGATTTGTGTGTGTCTGATGTGGCTGTTGCTTTTGTGTTGTCTGACATTTTTGCTCACAGTGTTCCGAGAATGAATGATGCATGGCCATGCACAAACTCACAGGTCCTCGTCATTATCAAGATGCACTTCAAAAGTCCTTATGGTAAGTGCCCGATGACCAAATGTCAATAGGTCGAGGCGCCGTTTTCCACACTGCTCGATGCGGGCAAATTGTGATAGTACGACTCACGTCGGGGAAGTCTATCTTGAGACGCCACCAGGCATCGTTGTATCTGACCCGAAACTGCCAGATTCATCCCTGCATCTGTGCCTTTCCCCGGTCCATAACGGTTAGGGCATCTTCGTCGTGCGGTTCCATCACTACTGTGTGTCCTCACATGCCCTCTTTGTTCGGTCGATACGCTCTCTAGTCCTACTGAGTGTTTCGGCTTGTGGAGGAGAACGTCTATATGTTACGGTGCAGCGACAACCTTCAAGGTGACCCGGAGGATACATGTGCCCGCTTGGAAAAGGTGTGTCAACAGGAATCCATCCAACTTTTTCGTTTCTCGAACAGATCAACAATACTTCGCTATCGCTGGCCGTCATCCAGAACTTCCATTGTGCCCCTGCGCTTTTCCCTCTTCGGTGATCGTTTCCACTCGCGATGTAATGCATTAAGGTTTGGGCAATGTCGGTCCGATGCTCCCCTAGTAGTTTCTCTTTGTGAGTTTCAATCATTTCCTGCATTCTGTTGGGCAGTATTCCTTCCCGAAACAACGAGCGTTCATAATCATGTAACGCCCGGGAGCGATATGGGTCCAGTTCGGCGATGATATTGAGTTTTCTTGCAACATCAGCCGGCCCTTTCCCTTCCTCAACACCTTCCATAGCAATGCGCTTCGCCCCCTGGACCACAGCTTCACTGAGTCCATAGAACAGGTGGTCAATTTCCTTCTCTGCGTCAACCGTGATGTTGATCCGCGCACTACAGAATTTGCACTTTCCATAGCTCCCTACATACTTCTCAGGGATCTGCAATGGCCGGCCGCAGCCCGTACAAGCAAACTCTGTTGTTCTGATACTTATCGCCGTTTTCTTGTCCACGACGCCCCCCTTTTCTTGAACAGCGTCCCGTTGCTCATTAATGGATAGAGTATACCTGTCTTTCGCGCGTGTCAACAGGCAGACAGACGGACATGCTGTGATTGATTGCTGTTGAGAAAGCTCGCCAGCTAAAGCGCGCGCAGATATTCTCAATCTGGTTTTTCCAAGGGGCGTGAGTCAATCGCGGGCCAGTTTGCCCATTAGTTTGTCTTCTCTTATCTGCATTAGCTTGGTGTCTGCTATTTTGTTTAGCATGTCCGTATCTGATTGCACAATTACTCGGATGTAGTTTTTTGTGTATCCGCTCCAGACATTGTTTTGTTTGTTTTCGGAGTGTTCGAAAAGTACGGTCATGGTTTTTCCTGTGTGTTTTTTAAGGAATTCCTGGTGCTTTTTACCGGCCATTTTTCGGATGGTGGCGCTTCTTTGGTTGATGATTTGTGGGCTTACTTTTCCTGGCAGAGTGGCGGCTTTTGTTTCCTTTCGCTGTGAGTATTTGAAGACGTGTGCGTAGTCTATTGGCAGGCTGGCGAGGAATTCTCTTGTCTCATTGAATTCCTTTTCTCCCTCTCCAGGCATTCCTGCCATGATGTCGATTCCTATGCAGAGGTCTTTCACGGAGTTGCGTGCACTGATTATTAGATCTTCTAGTTGGCTTGGGGTATATGGCCTGTTCATGATTTTGAGCACTGTCGCTGAACCTGATTGCACTGGAATGTGGAGGTGGGGCATAAGGGGGTGGTTTGGGTCGTTCATGAGCTGGAAGATTGCCTTGTCTATTCCCATTGGTTCGGTTGAGCTTAGGCGTAGCCGCCTGAGTTTTGGTATTTCTGCGAGACGGTTTATAACGTCTATCAGGTGAAGGTCTTTGTAGTGGTATGCTCCGATGTTTACTCCGGTCAGTACAATTTCTTTTGCTCCGCAATGGACGATTTGGGTGGCTTCCTGGAGGAGGTTTTCGATTTCTCTGCTGCGGGCGTCTCCGCGCGCTAATGGTACTGTGCAGTATGAGCAGCGGCAGTCGCAGCCTTCCTGTATTTTGAGGTTTGTTCGTCTGGTTATTGGGGCTGTATGTAATGTCTCGATTGTGAAGTCGTCGGATTCGATTTTTTCTATGACGGTCTGTGTTCTTTCGTTTTTGCCGCTTTGCACGTAGTCTAATACATCGAGTTTGTTTTGGGTACCCATGAGTAGGTCTATGCAGTCCATTTCGGCTAGTTCTTTGTGGGCCAGTTCGGAGTAGCATCCAATGACTACTATGAATGCTTGTGGGTTTTTTCGTGCGAAGGCCCGAATGGCTTTTCGTGACTTTGCATCGGCTTCTCCGGTGACAGTGCATGTGTTTATGATTGCGAGGTCGGCTGCGTCGTGAAAGGGTACGATGTTGTACCCGGCTTCCTTGAGTTTGTCAGAGATGATGGCTGTTTCGGATTGGTTCAGCCTGCATCCCAGTGTGTAAAGGGCGGCGCGCTTCATTTTTCTTGCATGCCTTCGAGCCAGTGTGCGTGAAATCCTGTTATTCTTACGTTTATGAAGTCTCCGATGTTTGCGTTGCTACCTTTGACGGCTACAGGGCGGTGTCCGTCTGTTCGTCCGTTTATGATATCTGGCTTTTTGGGGTGGCGTCCGTCTATCATTACTTGGTGGACAGTGCCGATGTATGGAGCAAGTTTTTCTTCATTAATCCTTTCCTGGGTTTTAATAACCCGTTCAAGTCGCTTTCTTTTTGTGTCTAGCGGGACGTCATCAGGCATTTCCTCAGCCTTTGTCCCTGGGCGCGGTGAGTATTTGAATGAAAAGACTTGACTGTATTGCACTTGTTTGATCATGTTGAGGGTTTCTTCAAATTCCTCGTCTGTCTCCGTCGGGAATCCGACGATAATGTCGGTGCTGATTTCGGCTGCTGGGCATACTGAGCGAAGGTATTGCACCTTATCAAGATAGTCTTGGTTTGTGTGTCTGCGGCGCATCAATTTGAGTATTCTGTTGGAACCGGCTTGCAGTGGCAGGTGTAGATGGTTGCATATGTTTGGGCGTTCTGCCATGAGGTCTGAGAGCTTGTTGTTCCAGTCTTTTGGGTGGGGCGATGTGAACCGTATTCTCTTGAGGCCTTCCACTTTGCTTATATCGTCGAGTAGTTCGAGGAATCCGCGGTTGTCCGCGCGATATGAGTTGACGTTTTGGCCGAGTAGCCAAAGTTCTTTTGCTCCTTTGTCAACAAGGTTGTGTATTTCTCGCATGATATTTTCGGGGTGGCGGTAGGCTTCGCGGCCCCGGGTCATTGGTACAATGCAGAAGCTGCAGAAGTTGTTGCATCCTTTCATGATTGCTACGTAGGCTTTTGGGCCGTCGGCGTGGCCTGCTTCGATCCATTGTTCCGGTATGAAGTTTTGGACATTTCCGTCTGTGCGGTCGCGCCATTCGGTCATCAGGACTCGTTGGCCGTTTTTGACTGACTCGATCATTTGCGGTAATTCGAAGAAGTTGTCGGGTCCGAAAACCATATCGACGACGGGCGACCTGTCGAGGATTTGCTTTCCTGTCTGTTGGGCAACGCATCCGGCTACGGCGATGATGAGTTCTTTGTTGTTCTTTTTGAGGTCAGCCAGGCGTCCGAGGAAACTGTAGACTTTGTTTTCCGGGTTGTGGCGCACGGAACATGTGTTGACGACAATAAGGTCAGCGTCTTCAATGTTTTGCGTGCCTTTGTAGCCTTTGTCGGTGAGTACGTCCATCATTTTTGATGAGTCGTGTTCGTTCATTTGGCAACCGTATGTTTTTATGAATGCTTTTGGCATTACTAGCTTTCCTTTTTGGAAGGAGTTGGGTGCAACTGTAAGTTCGTGGGAGTAGGTCTTGTCCTGTCCGGCTGGCTTGTTTGTGCAGGGGGGAGATGACCTCACACATCGTCCGAATCCAACGTAATCTTGCGTGAATGATACCATGGGAATACTATGTGGTCAAAAGGGCTTAGATTTTTTGTATTGATTCATGGCTTTCTTGCTGTGTAGAAGTGTTTGGCCTGTGTGTCTTGCTGGCAGGCGAAGGGAGAGATGATATGCGTGAATTGGCGACTGTGGACGAGTTTGACCGTTATCTGGCTGCTTCCGGTGAGAGGGTGTTTTTTGTTTTTAAGCATAGTACGTCGTGCCCGGTTTCGGCGGCGGCCTTCGGGCGGGTGCGAAGTTTTGAGGAGGATGCAGATACGAGTTATCCTGAAATTCTGCTACTTAAAGTGATTGAGTGCCGCAGTGTGTCTGATCATGTGGCGAACAAATTGGGCGTGAAACATGAGTCTCCTCAGCTTATCTTGGTCAGGAATGGGGTGTCAGTGTGGGAAGCCTCGCACGGCGGGATAGGGGCAGAAAGCATGAAAGAATCGTTGGGAGTTTCGTAATCATATTCAAACAAGGCCGGATATAGCGTTCTTTTTCGGGCGGTTCCCATCCCTTTTATACGTATTTGAGAACTGAGGACGGGATACTAGCGAGGGGAACAACCTTGTCGACGCAACCTGTTGCTATTGCTTCTTTGGGCATTCCGAAGACGACGCATGTGGCTTCGTCCTGGGCAACTGTGCTGGCCCCGTTTTCTTTCATTGTGGCGAGTCCTTCGGCTCCGTCTGCTCCCATACCGGTCATTATAACGCCTATGGCGTTTGCGCCTGCGAATTTCGCGACGGATTTGAATAGCACGTTTACGGAGGGTCTGTGCCGTCCCACAAGTGGGCCGGGCTTGACTTGGACGTAGTATCTTGCACCAGATCGTTTGAGCAGCATGTGGTAGTTTCCCGGTGCGATCAGGACCTTCCCCGGTAAGACGGTGTCGTTGTCTTGGGCTTCTTTGACTTCCATTTCGCACAGTGTGTCGAGCCGCTCTGCAAAAGAGCGTGTGAAATTCTCGGGCATGTGTTGTACGACGACAATTCCCGGAGTGTTTCTTGGGAAAGAGCTGAGCACTCTTGCAAGAGCTTCTGTTCCGCCTGTTGACGCTCCGATTGCGATGACTTTGTTTGTAGTTTTGGTGAGTGACAGCCGCTTGGGCGCGGAACTCAGCCTCTGGCTAGTTTTTCTTTGTTTTACTTGAACTTGCGCGGCGGCCTTTATTTTGTCTATTAGTTCGACGGACATGTCGCCCACTGTGTATGCAGCGCCGGGTTTGCACATTACGTCAACCGCTCCTGCTTCTATGGCTTCGAGGGCCATGTCGCCGCCTTTTGTTGTGAGCGACGATATTATTATTACCGGAAGGGGATGGTGGGTCATGAGTTTTCTCAGAAATGTCACGCCGTCCATTCGCGGCATTTCTATGTCGAGCGTGATCACGTCTGGCTTGAGTTTTACAATTTTGTCGCGTGCAATATATGGGTCTGGCGCTGTCCCAATTACTTCGATTTGGTTGTCTCTTGACAGTTCTTTCTCAAGAATGCCTCTTACAACGGCGGAGTCGTCTACAATGAGTACGCGAACTTTCTTGCCGACGCCGTTGTTGACGAAGTTCTGTGGTTGCCGCAAATTGCCGGACATGTTTTGCCCTTTTGTACTATTAATTCTTCTCGAAGTTGAGCATTACTGGAATGTCGTCGACGAGTTCTATCACGGTTCCCGGTTCGTTGATGAGAGATCGCCATTTGGGTTGCTCAAAGTCGCTGACGGTTGGCACGGTAAGGTCGAAGATGGGTTCTTCCCCTGCGATAGTGGTTAGCACGTGGCCGCATGTGACGTTCAGCAGTTCCTTCAGAGCGTCTTGTGCACCTTTTATTGCCACATCGTCGTCCGGCTCGACTCCCAGTACGTTTGCTGACATTTCAGCACACATATCTTTTGCCATTGTCAATGAAATTGTGCCTTGAAAGGGCCCCTTGAATGCCATTGACGCCTTTAAGTATTGGGCATCTACTTTGTCGGGCAGGTCTTCTTTCTCAGCGGCCTCGCTGAACATGAAAGCGAGCTGCTCCAGTATGTCGCAGAACACTTTTCCGAGAACTTCTTTGTAATCATTCTCCATCGGATGTGCTTACCCCCATGATGTCGTCCACGACGCTTCGAACCAGCTCTGGTGTAAAGGGTTTTCTGATGTATGCCCTTATGCCTTTTTGCTTTAGCTGTTCGATTCGTGTGGTGCTTCCTTCGGTCGATACAACAATTACTGGTATGCTTTTGAGCAAATCGTCTTCATTCATTCGTTCAATCATTTCTACTCCGCCCATTACGGGCATGTTTATGTCTGAGAAAATGAGGTCTATCCAGTTGTCGCCCAGTATATCGAGGGCTTCTTTGCCGTTTTCGGCCTGATACATTTCATTGACAGGCACTCCTGCAATATCGAGGGTTCTGACGATGACTGCGCGTACAGTTTCTGAGTCGTCAACGACTAGTATGTTCCAAGCCATTACAGTGTCCTTTCTTTTGGCGGCCTTTTGATAAGTCTACAGTTCGAACTGCAGAGAGTCTTTTAGTCCTTCGAGTTCGTTCATTATGCCTACCACAATCATTTCCATGGTCCTGGCTTTTAGTTTCAGTTTGACCATTACGTCCTCGTCCACTTCATATTTAAGTCCGTCCAGTCCAGCGCCAATACCTGAGCCGAGCGCAATGATGTCCGCTATGTGTGTAATCTCGCAAACGGTCTTTTCGACCTTTGCCTTGCTTGGGTGGTGGTGCCAGCGCACGGTTTCGATGATCTCTTCTGGTATTTGCCATTGTCTGAGAAGTGCAGCGCCGACTTCTGCGTGGTCGATGCCGAGTATTTTTCTTTCGGCTTCGTCAAACGGAATCCCTTTTTTGCTAACCATCCTTGTGATAGGCGTTTCGTCGACTTCGACGAATGTTCCCATAACGACTTTGCCCATGTCGTGCAGGAGCCCGGCAGTGAACGCATATGAGGGCAGTTCGACTCCAATAATCCTTGCTGTTTGTTCGACGCCTACGGCAACGGCTACGCAGTGTTTTAGCAGTTCTCCCGGGGGAAGTCCGTATCCTTTTATATCTTGTCTGGCCAGCGGGGCAACGGCCGCGGTAATGATTAGTTTTTCAACTTGCCTTGTGCCGAGTCGAACGACGGCGTCTCTTAGAGAACTAATGCTTCTTGAAGCTCCGAAATGAGCGGAGTTTGCGAGTTTGAGAATGTTTGTAGTCAGTCCTGGATCGTGCTCAATGGTTTTTATCAGGTTGGCTGTATCGTATTCTGCATTTTGCAGAAGTTCCATAACCTTTACGGCGGCCACGGGCAGTTGCGGAACGTCTTTTAGTTTTCCGAGTATTTTTTCTTTTTCAGTCATGTTTTGTCGGCTCCGATAACCGGGCTGCCTGTTATGCCAGCTCCACTTCGTTGCGCCCTTGTTTTATTGTGGTAATTCCCGTCTTCATGTACAGTTTCACTGTTCTTGCTTCGCTTCCGCCGACATCTTCGGCTGCAATAAGTATACCGTTTTTCCAGAGGATTTTTCGCAGTACCGTGTAATTCCTTTCTCCGATTTTGAAGAGGCCTTTTTCGTCGAGTAGTTTTGCCGCGCCCGCAACTTTGGCAATTATTCTTTTTTTCTGTGCACCGAGTTCGTATACCGCTTTAAGTAGCGCGGGCACTCCTGTATCGGTAAACATGGCGGGCATTATTTTGGCCTTTTCGGGGTCTATCTTTGAGAGCGGCAGCATGCAGTGAATCAGTCCTCCCACTCCTGCAACGGGATCGAATAAGGTGAGGCCCACGCATGAGCCTAAGGAGTATGTAATCAGCTCGTCTTCGCGGCTGTTGGAGATGCACATATCGGATATGCCAACTGTATAATTCACTTAGCTCTCTCCATTTGCTCTATTTCCTAATCAGTTTCCGCATGTGTTCTCAAGAAGTTTTCACGTATATTGACGGCTTGACGGATTTGAAGCAGCTCAGCAAGCCTGTCAGGCTTTCTGCGTGTCCCACAATCAGGTATCCGCCTGGTTTGAGAAGGCGGTGTGCTTCGTTGAGTAGTTTCTCGCGTACTCCGTTGTCGAAATAGATCATTACGTTTCTGCAAAATACTACGTCGAGTGGTCCTTTCATGGGGAAGGGCGGCTTGGCAAGGTTTAGTTGGCGTACAGTGAGGATGCGTTTGAGCGTGTCTTGGGCCGAGAACAGAGTTTCTCCGTCTACTTGCTGCTTAATGAAGTATTTTTTGAGTAGTGCAGGAGGCACGGTTTGTACTTTGTCGGCGGCATATTGGCCTTTCATGCAAGCTTTGAGCACCTTAGTTGAAATGTCGGTTGCGAGTATTTTTATGTTTGCGCTTCTGGCTTGAAGCGATTCCAGGGCTGTGATTGCCAATGTATATGGTTCTTCTCCTGTGGAGCTTGCGGCGCACCATATTCGGAATCTATCTTGTCCGTTTTTTTGCCATGTTTTGAGTGCATCAGCCAGGAAATCGAAGTGGACAGATTCTCGATAGAAACTTGTGACGTTTGTGGAGATGGCGTCGATAAGTTGTACAATTTCGTCCTTTCCGTCATCTGAAAGAACAAAGTTGAGGTATTGTGTATATTCGTCCATTCCGAGCGAGCGCATACGTTTTCCTATGCGCGAAGAAACAAGCGCTTCTTTGTTAGGCCCTAATGATATTCCGCTCCTAGCATAAACGACCTCGCGGAATTTGTTGAAAACTTTCTTTTCCATCACAACTCCCGATGTGAAAACCGCTGCATTTTTTCAGCCGTTTCTTTGTTTATGAATATTCATATATGTGTTGGCGTTCTTTGTTTTAAAGCCAGTCAGTATCTCGTATTTTGTGTACTTTCAGGATGGCCACTTGTCCTGTGTCTGTGTCGAAAGCGACTTTTCGTCCTATGCTTCCCCCTGTGTCTTCAGAGAGGATCGTGATGCCTTTCTTATTGAGGATTCCCCTTGCAACTTTGATGTTTTCGAAGGCCTCTTTTGAATTCTTTGGGCACGCTCCGCCGAGTATTTGTGCCACTAAGTTGCGTCTGTCACACCCCGCTTCGTCCATCATTTTGACGAGGGCTGCGGTTGCTACGTTTCCGTATCGTGGCGTCGCTTTTGACGCGTCCTTTGTTGACGGTTTGAGGAAATGGTTCATCCCTCCGTATTTGAGCAGTGTGTCCCATATGCAAACGGCTACGCAACTTCCCACCACAGTTCTTACAACGGCTGCGCGCTTACTGAAATAAATATGACCTGGTTCCAAAAAATAGTCCATAAATAACGATACCATTTCGCTTTCAGTGAGAGGCGCTCAGTCAGTATTTCGACCCGGGCTTTTATCCAGACCCAGTCGATTCCTTCCATTTTTCCCTATTCAGGGATGGCTTCACGGATTTTCTCGACGATCGTGCTTGGTTCAAAGGGCTTTATAATGTAGTTGTTTGCCCCTGCTTTGAGCGCGTCAATAACGCGGCTTTTCTCAGCTTCAGTTGTACACATTATTATTGGGACGTTGTTTCCAGCAGCCCTTATTTCTTTGACGGCGTCGATGCCCAGCATGTTGGGCATGTTCCAGTCCATGAGTATCACGTTGTATTCGTTGTTTGCAGCGGCCTCAACAGCTTCTTTTCCGTCTGCTGCTTGGTCGACATCTGTGATTCCCGCCCGTCCCAAGGCTCCTATGAGGACCTTTCGCATTACGGCCGAATCGTCTACAACGAGTGCCTTCATTGGGTTTCTCCTTATTGTGTTTGTTTAGCCGTTTGACGGGTCCTGTTCGAATGTTACTCGGAGTGTAAATTCGCCTAGTCCACTCTTGAACGGCACCTCAAGCCACACGGCCTGTGATGGGTAGTCAACGGAGTAGTTGTTTCCTCTGACTACAGTCGGCAGGCTTAGGTCGATCGGCGGCCCATCGCCACCGAACTTTGCCTTTGCTCCCCCCGCGACGATGTTGACGATTTCCGCGACAGCGTCAGAAACGCTGTCGTCCACGACTTTTGTTTCCGTGCCCAGCAATTGATTCACCATGGCCAAGGCTGTTGAGACCGGGAATGCCATGGCCGCCATTCCTCTTGCCGGGCCGCTGAAGCCAATAAGCGCCATGATGTCCCTTGGGTTTTCGGCGTTTTTGACAACTCCAACGTCGCCCCGTTCGACTTTTGAATTGAGCATTGTTGTAAACAGCTCATATATGCTCTCGATAAAAGGATTAATATATTCGACTTTCATTGTTGGCATTCCTCTTCTCTTTGGAAACTTACATTATTGAACAAATAGGTAGCAAATTTCATTTCTTTGCTGGGGCGGATGCTTTAGGCATCTGATGCCCTTATCTCGATCCTTCTTCCTTTGCCTATTACAGCCCTGCCCGGGCCGATGAATTCGCTTTTGACATAGTGCCGTTCTTCCTTGATTTCGATAATTGTTTCTGGAAACACCCTGTTTCTAATTCGGACCTCGAGTTTTTCGTGTTCTTTGGCGTCTTCTTTAATACACTCGATCTTTTTGTTATATTCTTCGCGAAGTTCTTCCATCTCGTATGAGTTGTTGAGCAGTTCAGTGACGGCCTCTCTGCGTTCGGGCGATAGTGTTTTCTGCCTCTTCATAAGTGGGTCTATGATTGTGTGTATTTTCTTGAGGTTTTCGCCGAGTTGTTTTGTTTTTTCTTCCAGCTCGTCTAATTGAGGCTTGAGACGAAAGTCCACTCCAACACTTATTGTCGTCGGCGTGCATGCTTCGCTTCCGCCTTTGCCCATGTCAACACCACCAAGGGCTTTAATTCTTCCTCCCACTATTCTACCATTTGGAATCATCACACTTCCTCTGACGCGTAGATTCGACTGGATGATTTCCTTTTCAACCACCACACTGCCTTCGGCCTCGACGTTGCTGTCCAGTATAAATTTTGCGTGAATGTCACCACACACCTTAATTCTTTTGTCATCAGAGCCGGTGATTCCTCCTTGCACGGTCAGGTTTCCCCCTATGCTGATGTCGCAGGGTTCGACGAGTCCTTTGATTTCCACGTCACCGGTTGTCTCGATAGTGGCTCCTTCTTGAGCGTCTCCTTCGATGATGATGGTTCCTGTGTGTTTGATGTCTCCGCTTTCGAGTCCTACATTTCCATTGATGTGTAGTATTTCGTCAATGGAAAGTATGTGTTCACTGAGCTTTATTCTACCGGTTGATTCGGCGTAGAACATGTCTTTTTCTTCGTCGTGCGAGACATTTTTTCCGGGCCGGAGTCTGACTTTTTTGGGCTGCTGGGCGGGTACACGTTTTCCACGGATGTTTTTTCCGTCTTTCCCTGGGATTGGTTTGATGAGATGCGCGAGGAATTGCCCTTTTTCGACTGTTGATTGAGCGGTTTTTTTCCGGTAGTCGATTGCGCCAGATTCTTCATCAATACAGAAGCCTTCTTTGAAGAAGTCCGCACCCCATTCGATTTTGCCTTCGACTGGAGGTTGTGGATGCTGGCCTTCTATTAAAATCTCATCTTTGAGGATTGGGGATTTTTTGGCTTTTACTTTGAGCCAGAGCGTTAGCTGATCGGGGGCCGATTGTCCTTTTACGCCTAGTTCTGCCATTTCATCTATTATGTCTTTTGCGAGCGCGTCGACATTGTCCTCGGGAATTGTGCATGACAACAAGAGCTTCATTGAGTCCTCGGTAACTCTTATTTCCAGTTGTGCCGCATTTTCGCTCATCTTGTCCGTCCTGGCCCTGAGTTTAACATTGTGGCGTTCAGCAATTCCTATGTCATGTTCTTCGCTCACGACTTGATCCAATTATTTGCCTATGTGTTGATTTTACTTCTTATAGCATCCTTTTGTACACAGTCTTTCTTCAATGTTTCCGTGTTAACTTCTATTCATCAAAGACTTCTGATGCAAGTTTTACCGCGCCCCCTACGTCCATTATGAGTCCAACTGTTCCATCGGGCATGATAGCTCCACCAGATATTCCGGTTAGTCCTTGCAAGGCCTCGCCAAGGGACTTAATCACGATTTGTTGTTGTCCCAGCAGGGCGTCGCACATTAGTCCTACCTTGCGTCCTTCGTCTTCGACCACTACCACAAGGGCTTCTGTTGCAACCTGCTTCGCGCCAGCGATGTTAAAAAGCCGGCTCATTCTGAACAGGGGTATGAGCGAGCCTTGTAGTGACAGTACTTCCCCTTTTCCGACGACAGTTGAAATCTGGTCTTTTTCTGGTCTGAGCGAAATGACAATAGAGAGTGTGGGAATGATGAGTCTTTCACCTCCAACGCTTACAATCATTCCGTCAATGATTGCAAGGGTGAGCGGAAGGCGCATGCTGAAGACTGAGCCTTTTCCTGCTTCGGAGGTTATTTCCACTTGTCCTCGCAAGGCTTCGATATTTCTTCTCACAACGTCCATTCCGACGCCTCGTCCTGATACGTCGGTTACTTTCTTTGCGGTTGAGAAACCAGCCTCGAAAATGAGGTTCCATACTTCGCGGTCGCTCAGCGAGTCCCTCTCGGACTTTTTTATTACATTTCGTTCGATTGCCTTTTTAAGGATGGCCTCTCTGTCGAGGCCGCGTCCGTCGTCTTCGACCTCAATGTGTATGCTCCCACCTTTGTGGAACGCTTTTAGTTCTACCCTTCCTTCAGGTCTCTTGCCTGCCTTGACTCTTTCGTCGGGTGAGGATTCCAGTCCGTGGTCAACAGCATTTCGAATCATGTGTACAAGAGGATCTCCGATTTTGTCGACCACGCTTTTGTCGAGTTCGGTATCTTCGCCATTCATAACGAAGTTGACCTTTTTTCCTGATTTTTTTGCCAGATCACGCACAAGCCGTGCCATTTTCTGGAAAGTGGCACGCACCGGCACCATCCTTAGAGACATACCCATTTCCTGTAGTTCACGGCTGATTTTTCTTAGTTGTCCGAGGTGGCGCACGAGTTCCTGAGAGGGTTTTTCCTGCTGGGCGATTGATTGGTATACCATTGATTCGGCGATAACGAGTTCGCCGATGGCGTCAATCAGGGCGTCCAGCCGTTCGGCATCGACTTTCAGGGATTCTTTTATTTGTACTTGTCCTTGTCTGCTTTTTTGTCCACGCAGGGCTTGTGCAACGTCTTTTGCCGCGACTTCTCCAGACTTAACAAGTTTTTCTCCGAGTTTTTCTTTTTGAGGGGGCAGTTTTTGCTTTTTTATTGCCGCTTCAACGTCTTCCTCGGTTGCTTTGTCCATTTCGACGAGGATTTCCCCGACTTTGCCCTTTTCAGGCCTTTCATGCTGTATTTTCAGTGCTTCCTGGACACTTGCGGAAGACACAGCTGCGGATTCAATTAGGAGTTCGCCCACCTTTTTGGCCTGGGGTTCCTCTTCTTGCTCGTTCAGTGCATTTTCGACACTTTCTTTCGTTGCCAAGCCTGATTCGATGAGCATTTCACCCAGCTTGGCCGATGGCGTGTCAGCTACCACTTGGGAAGGTGGTTCAGTTGCGGATGGGGGTTTCCCTTCAGCCAGGGCTTTGAGTCTCACCAATAGCTTCTTGAGGTCAGGGTCGGTTGTGAGCACTCCGTCAGATGTTAGCGCCTGGCTTACATCGTTGATGAGTCTCTTCATGAGATCAACGGCGTCGAAAGTTGCGTCAATCACGTCTCCGGCCAGGACGACATTTCCTTTTCTTGCCTGGTCAAGTAGGCTTTCTGATTGGTGTGCCAAGTCCAGGATGTCGTCTAATGCTAGAAAACCCGCTACGCCCTTGATTGTGTGGAATGCTCTGAAGACAGCGTTACCGGCATCCTCGTCGTTCGGGTTGGTTTCGATTGCAAGCAGTTGCACATCGCAGATGTCCAGGTGCTCTTGGGCCTCTGACACGAAGTCGCCGATCAGATCTGTGTCCCCTTCAATAACTTTAGTTTTTACTTCTTCTTCTTCTTCTTCTGGTGTTTCTGTTGGAGGTTCTTGGGTTTGTTCCTGTTGTTGGCCCTGTGATTCTATAGTCTTTGCTTTTGGGTCTTTTAGCTGATCCAGTACAGTCTGAACGGGTTCCGGAGGTGTTCCCCCATTTGAATAGGAGCAGAAGAGCCGGCTCATCCAATCCTTTGCGATCAGAAGGCTGTCAACAATGGTGTTTGGCGCAAATTGGTCCAAAGAATCTTCAATTGTGTGGCATAGTTTTTCCACGTCTTGCAGCCCCAGCAGGCCGGCTTCCCCTTTTAGTGTATGTACAATGCGTCTAACTGCGGCGATTGCGTTTTCGTCTGAAGAACTTTCTGCGGCCAGTATTTGTTCTTCGAGCTCATCGAGGTTGCCTGGCTGGCGCGATATGAAATCGGTGAAAATGGTTTTATCGACCGCTGGAGGAAGTGAAAGCGGCTCCTCTCCAGTTGATGTTGAAGCGTCATCGGCGGAGGGCATACCTAGTTCTTTGGGGTACTCGACTTCCTGATCCGGCTGTCCATCGCGTACTGCTGACTGCATTGCCGTGACGCTCCGTCCTATAATGTCGAGCACTTCTTCGGGCTTGTCTACTTCTTTTAGTATGGTTGCGCCAATTAATTCTACAACGGCTTTTGCCGCCTGTTCTAGTTTTGGGTGAGATCCTTTTGCGGCCCATTCTGCGATAGATTCGAATTGGGTGTGAATGCCAGCCAATGCGGGCAGATCTGTGACTTCGGCAAAAACAACGGCTTCGGACAACTCTTGAAGGAGTCCTTCAATTTCTTTTTCAGCCATGGTATCCCTCGCATTTAAGTGTATTTGGTTTACTACGCTCTTATTATTTTTTAGACTATGCCCTTTTCATTATAATGTTTCTTGCAGGTTACCGTATTTTTTCGTCGGTAGCAAGGAATTTCTTACATACCAATCTTAACATTAAGTCTGAATTATGTCAATAGTTCTCATAGCCCTGTTTTATAAGGAGTTCTTCGTGGGGAATGCGGGTTTATCAATAATTACCCAGATTATTGAGATATCGGCAAAGTTTATGCGCAGATATTCTCAGGACGTGAGGGTATTCCTTGAGGATGAAGCTTTTAACCCAGACAATACAGCAGGTGTGGATGAAGCGTGGTAAGACATTGGATGCAGAGGACTTGCAAAATAAGTTCGGAACGCTTATTGATGTTGCGGAATTATTTTCAAGTTGTTCTACGCCAATGAATTGCCGCGTGGACAAGCGGAGCAGGCCGCATTCGCTGCGTCCTATTGCATTACCTTGGCTTAAGTCGCTCTGGCGCGAGGCTTGTTTGGTGGGTGCCCGAAGAGAACTATTCGTTCCTCTCTACGACAATTAGAGGTTCCGTTGGTTAACGTCAACATACGCCTTCTTTTGTAAATGCTCTAAGTTGTAGTTGCTAAAGGCCTTGGGTTTGTTGTATAATATCCGGGTAGCTTGGGCTATATACTTTTTTGATTCAAGATGTTTATTGATTGTTTTTCCCTTGGCTGCTGCGGCGCGGTGTGTTACCGCGTCGCTGTTTGTTGTTGAAGGCTTTTTATTTTGCGGTCGTTTTGCGGCCTTAATGAATTATGGTGGTTTTGTGGCTAGAAGCATGACAGGATTTGGCAAGTCAGTGGCGGAACTTGATGGTGTGGAGATATCCGCAGAGATTAGTTCTGTGAATCATCGCTACTTGGATTGCAGTGTGCGTGTTCCCGGTGCTTGGATGTCAGTTGAACATGCTGTGAAGTCTAAGGTGAAGTCCAAGGTTTCGCGCGGCAAGGTGACCGTTAGTATTCGCCGCAAACGTTCTGGCGCTGGTGTTGGGCGGTTGGTTTTTGACGCTGAGGTGGCTCGTCAGTATTTGGAGAGCGCCAAACAGTTGAGCGATTTGCACGGAGGAAATGAGGAAATCTCGATAGATACCTTGGCTGGTCTTGACGGCGTTTTTACAGTCGAGGAGTCAGAGCATGACATGGACTTGGTGTCCAAGACTTTGACGAGTGCGGTTGGTGATGCCTTGGAGCAGCTTTGCGAGATGCGTGAACGTGAGGGACAGGCTTTAGTTAGCGACATGAATGAGCGCGTGTCCGTTTTGCGTGAGTTTTTGGGCAGAATTGAGCAGCGGCTTCCGAGCTTGAATGAGGGCTATGAGAAGCGTCTTCGGGAGCGTTTGGCTTCTCTCGCCGCAGACACGTCGTTGACGGAGGAAAGGCTTGCTATAGAGGTCGCAGTGATAGCTGAGAAGCGCGACGTTACCGAGGAAGTTGTTCGTTTGAAGGCTCATATGGAGCACATGTTGGAGCTGTTGGAATCTGACGAGCCTGTTGGCCGTCAGTTGGATTTTTTGATTCAGGAGATGTTGCGCGAGACGAACACTTTGGGTGTGAAGACGCGTGATTTGGAAGTCTGCCGTGAAGTTTTGGGTTTGAAAGGTGAACTTGAAAAAGTACGCGAGCAGGTACAGAACATCGAGTGAGACTTATTGTTGGCTTCTGGCGATGGAATATTGTTTGTGATATCGGCTCCTTCGGGAGCAGGTAAGCATGCGATATTGACGGAGCTTTTTAAGTTGGAGGGCATGCCTGCTTATTCGGTATCGGCAACTACGCGTGTGCCTCGTGAGGGAGAAGTTGAAGGCAAGGACTATTTTTTTCTGAGCGAAGTTGAGTTTATGCGGCGCGCGGAATCTGGAGATTTTGTAGAGTGGGCCGAGGTTCATGGGAATTATTACGGTACTCCAAAGGCGGAACTTTTGGGGCTCTTGGAAGATGGTAGTGATGTTATAGTTGAAGTTGACGTTCAGGGCATGCGTAAGATGTGCGAGGTGATTGGTGGCTGTGTTACGGTTTTTGTGGTTCCGCCTGAGATGGAGGAGTTAGAACGGCGTTTGTTGAAGCGCGGCACCGATTCAGTTGTTGAGATAGGACTTAGGCTTGAGAATGCACGGAAAGAAATGGCTGTGCGTCATGAGTTTGATCATATAGTTGTGAATGATGTGTTAAGTGGGGCCGTTGAAGAGTTAGATGGAATCATCAAGTCTGAACGGCGGAAAAGACGTGTATAGTATAGAAAGGAGTTGAGTTCAACCATGGGTTCGTACTCACCTGAAGATTTTGCGGATAAGACAGACAGTATTTACCGGCTTGTAGTTTTGGCGTCTCGCAGGGCGAATCAGGTGGCAAAACCTGAGACGCGTGCGTTGGTGCCCACCACGAGCTCCAGTAAACCCACCTTGGTCGCGCTGGATGAGATATATAATGGCAAGGTGACCTATCGTGAAAGTGCGGGCGATGACGAGGACTATCTCGAATAAGGAAATCGTGCTTGGTGTAACCGGTTCGATTGCGGCGTACAAGGCTTGTGAGATTGCGTCGCGGCTTGTTGAGATGGAAGCGCGCGTGTTGCCTGTTCTAACGAGGTCTGCGCTGGAGCTTGTTGGTGGCGCCAGTTTTGAGGCGATATGCGGCCAGCGCGCCATTGTCGAGATGTTTGGTCCTTTGCAGAATACGGACGTCGAGCATATTGCGGTTGCCCGCCGTGCCGACCTTTTTTTGGTTGCCCCGGCGACTGCCAATGTGATTGCTAAAGTCGCCCATGGAATAGCTGACGATTGGCTTAGTACTACTTTGCTGGCCACTAGGGCTCCCATTCTTTTTGCGCCTGCTATGAATACCGGCATGTATTCGCATCCGGCCACCCAGGAAAATATAAGCACATTGTTGCGCCGTGGGTGCAGCTTTGTGGGTCCTGAGAGTGGCCGCTTGGCATGCAAGACGGAGGGGGTTGGCCGAATGTCTGACCCGCAAACAGTTATTGAGGCGGCCTTGCCTTTGCTGTCCAGCCGTTGTGATTTGAATGGCAGGCGGGTGTTGATCACTAGTGGCGGGACTCGTGAGCCGATCGATCCCGTTCGTTTTATTGGGAACCGATCATCTGGAAAGATGGGGCGGGCATTGGCTTTGGAGGCTCTGGTTCGCGGAGCCGATGTTACTGTAGTGTCGGGTCCGTCTGATGTTGCTGTTCCGTATGGCGTGGAGGTTGTGCGCGTGGAAAGTGCCTCGGAGATGGCTGCTGCGGTTGGTGAGCGTACATGTGAAGCGGATGTTTTTATTGGCGCGGCGGCAGTGGGGGACTATTGTGTCGAATCGCGTTCGCCAGAGAAACTGAAGCGCAGCGGCAAAGCCATCGAATTGCGCCTGGTTGAAAACCCAGACATTATTAAACTTGTCGCCGACACCAGACGCGATTCCCAAGTCGTTGTGGGTTTTGCGGCGGAGACGACGGGGATAATCGAATCTGCCTTGGAAAAGCTTGAGAAGAAGGGCTTGGATCTCATTGTTGCCAATCAAGTTGGCGCAGAGGATTCGGGTTTTGGAACCGACACTTTGCGTGCTGCTATTATTGACGGAAAAGGCGGCACAGGCGAATTGAAGCTTGCGTCTAAGGAAGAGATAGCCGAAGATTTGTTCAACAAGATCGGGGATCTTCTGTCGCAACGATAGAGCGGCTTTGATTCACCGCCTCTTGTGCCGAGGGGCCCTGTTCCTAGTTTTCACTTATCTTGACACCATCGAGTTCGACTTCGAACAGCAGGTTGCCTCTGCAGACGGTGTTTTGTACGAGCACTGTTGGCATATCTTCGATGTGCTTTTGCTGAACGTAGTCATTAAACAGATTGGCTTCGTCTGCGTTCTTGATGTATGCGGTTGCTCGAACCACGTCTTCCCAGTTCATTCCGCGGTCTTGGAGAATTGCATGGACCACTTCCATTGTCTTGTCTATCTGTCCGGCTGTGTCGTCCAGGTGCAGAGTTTCTCCATCTGGCGCAATGCTTGCAGTTCCTGAGACAAGTACGCGTTTTAGTCCGGCGGTTTCGATTTCTACGGCCCTGCTGAAAGAACTTCCGTAGTCGTATGCTTCACCTTGCAGCGGGGAGTCGAGAGTTGACGCGTCGAGCTGTTTGATTTGGTTTGCCTTGTATGCTAGCAGGCCGCCGACAAGAGCTGCACCGGAAGGGTTTCTCCCTCCTATTCCTGTACTGGCGGGCAGGATTCCTGCGAAGACGTTACGTTCATTGAAGAACTGGGTTCTCACTTGGTTGAACTCTCCGTACCAAGCGAGTATATCTCGATTGTAGAACCATGTTCTAATGACGTGGGAAAAGTCCATGCCGGCGTCTTTAAGTATCGATTCGAATCTGTCAAATACGGCCTGAGTCTGATTTGGAGGTGTCGCGGATATGTCGTCCGGGCCTATTCCTCCCAAACGGCAGTAGCGTCCGCTTTCGTCTTCAAAGACTGCGCCAATGGTTCTTCCCGCTATTGAGATTGTATCTACGTCTGTTGCGGACAGAGCCCATATGTGAGTTCCGTACATCAGTTTTTGATCGTCTTCCTCGCATGCCGTGACAGGCCATCCTGCGGCATGCCCGGCTTTTCGCATGGCGTCGATGGCACTGTCGAGGTCGTCGGCCTGGAGTCCGAAAACCTCTTGTGACACGATTGCCGCGCCTCTTTCTAGAAGGAGGCGGGCCGCTTTTGCGAAGACCTCTTGGGGTGTTTTCCCTGAATTATTGCCGACGGTCAAAAACAGCTCTTTAGTTCCTTCTTTTTCGAAGGTTGTAATGTTTATGCCGTCGATTTGCTCATTGTTTTTTGATGTTTTCATGGTGGCGTTGTCTTGTTGCATAACTGTTCCCTTGATATGATTTTGTCTGAACTACAATGACAATACGTATTCAACGAGGTCTGATATTTGCAGCGGAGTCAGCTTTGAGGTCTTCCCATGGGCATCATCCACGTTGTGGATAGTGACCACCTCTTCAATTGACGCCGAACGTCCATCGTGCAAATATGGGGCCGTTCTCCATACTTCAACGAGCGTTGGTGTATCGAATTCCCAGTTTTCTTGCCTCCCTATTCCGGTTTTGGTGTTGTATTTTTCACCATTTGCAAATAGGGGGGCAGGGTGGCATGATGCGCATTTTGCATCTTCAAAGATTACTTTGCCTCGTTGTGCCGCGGGGCTTAGTCTGCCGTCCACGAGATATGGGCTTGGAACTGGCTTAACGGATTTGAGATATTTGTCGATCGCCACTGCGTCTTCTTCTGGCCTTACCGCGAATTGTATAAACTTGAATCCGGCGCGAACGCCCGCTTCCGCGTTTGGCCTTATGCCGGTTATCATAGCTGGCGGTGTTTTGTGGGCCAACAACATGCTTTTGGTCTGTTTTGGATTGCCCATTCCGTCATTTAGCAGGTCCCAGTTGAGCGCGTCTGCGCGGGTATCGGGGTGGCAACTGGAACAACTTTGCCAGTGTTGGAAACAGCCTGTTGCGTCGTGGAAGAATATTTCGCCTTGTCTTTCAGGTGTGAGCTTACGCTTGGGGCCGAGCGCAATTGAGACGGGTTTGGGTGCTACGGTGTTGAATACTGCAATTTCGGATGATCCGATACTGTCTGAGAAGTACTCTGCCGTGTAGACTTTCTCTCCGACTATCGCTACGCCTCTTGGTCCATTTCCGGGAAGCTTCATTCTTTTCCTGATGCCTACTAGAAAGGAGAGACTGTTTGGCACGTCCTCCCATGACAGGCCCTGGCCGTAGCTTCCTTGTCCGTCGGCGACTTTTTGTAATTTTTCGTGCATAGCGGCTCTGTCTATGATGCTGATTTCGTGTGTTCCTGCATGCGCAACGCATATGTACTTTCCGGTGGGCTCGATGGCCACTCCCCATGGATTTGCCGCGCCGAGATCAACATCATCCAAAAGTACGGTGTTAAAGAGTTCTTTCTTCCTGACATCAATGATTGTGAGCGCGCTTGTATTCATCCAACCTCGTTCAAGTTGCGTGGTTGGCAATTGATAACGCGCGAGTGTATGGGTAACGTAGGCATATTTGCCGTCGGGTGCGATTGATATGCCTCGAAGAGCGGTCGAACCGTTGAGTAACCTTATGGTTTTCACGACTTCTTGTTTCTGCGTGTCGATTACGGAGATGGCGGCTGCGGTGTAGTCCTGGTCGCCAGCGCCTTCGTGCAGATGGTTTGCCACGAAGAGCCACCTGCCGTTTTTTGTAAGGGCAGCGTCGATAGGCTCTCGTTTGACAGGAATAGTTTTAATTTCTTCCATGGCTTTCAGATCAATTACGGACACGTCGTTGTTGAATCGATTGCAGACGTATAATCTGGAGGCGTCCGAATTCAGGACCGGCGCTATTGGCGAATGTCCGACGTGTATCTGTCCGGTGATCTTTTTGGAAGCGGTGTCGATTTTGTAGACGGTACCGTCTGGGGATGAGACTGTGACGTATAGGCTTGAGCCGTCCGCGTTCAGAGCCAATCCACTTGGTGATCCGCTTAACTTTACTCTGGCGGTAACCTTTTCATTTTCAATGTCGAAAATAGCGACTCTATTGGCGGTTGTTTCGGCCACGTAGAGTTTTTTGCCTTCTTCGTCAGCAGTCAATGTGGCTGGAGAAAGATAGGTCCGGGCCTGTGCCGTTGAGGAAATCAGAAAAAATAGTAACGCGTAGCTCAGGTATTTTGCTGTGGCCTTTTTTAGCATTTTGTTTCACTCCCGTGATCATATTCCGTGTAATCTTTGTAGAACACGCTTTTTGCTTGAATGTTCCCTATGATATGCTCCGCAACCGATTGTCTTGTCGTCTACGCCGCAGTCAATATGTTACTTGTTAACGTGATTCGGTTGCAACTTAAGTTTTTCATGGCTTCAGTTCATTTTTAGGGCATGACAACGCCAATAGTTATGAGCAGGTTTGCGTATATTCTTTGTTCGCCGGTGACAATCTGTAGGCATGTGTCGTCTTTCGACGCTTCGTCGTAGAAATCGAAGCGCTGAAGCCTGATTAGTTCAAGTTCTGGCAGTCTTTTTTGGAATTCGGCGAAGATTTCGGGGTCTGGTCCTGATTCGGGCTGCATAACGGCTGCATCTTCAATTGGAATTGCGGTTATGAGTGCCTCGAGAACTTCGGGCACGTCTGGCGTACCTGGCACGAGATTCAAGTAGACAAGCTTTGCGTTTTTTCCTACTTTAGTTTTTGCGGGGTAGTTTGCATCTGTTATGAGGATTCTTGAGCCGTGGCCTGCCGCGGCCAGCGCCGATAATATTTGGGGGTGTATGAGCCGCTGAATGAGCATTGTGTGTTCTCCTTGGTATGCTGCCAGCTTCTTTGTCGAAATCAGGACTTATCTATGCGCCACGAAGTATTGTTTCTATTTCCGCTTGCATTTCCGGCTGAATTGCCAGGGCCTGCTGAAAGAGTTTATTTGCTTCTTCAAAGTTTCCTATGGCCACATAACATTTTCCGAGGCCAAGGGCTGCTGTGCCAATATAGCGGCGATGTTGCTCAGTCGGAATAATTGAGAGCACGATCTGAAAATGTTGGGCGGCTACGCTGTAGTTTTGCTGTTCAAGATAGATCCTGCCCAAAGAAAGCCGGGACTCGAGTTCTTCGTCCGTCACTCTGCTTCTTTCCGATTCGGTTGCGGCCGCTTGTTTCTTATCCTCGTACAGTTTCAACACTTCCTGAAAATGCCTTTTTGCACCACTGTTGTTGTCCAATATGTCCTCATAGGTGACGGCCAGATTGAAATGGACGCGGCTTGACTCGGGATTCTTTGCCAAGGTTGCTCTGAAAAGTGTTTCATTGTCTCGCCAGTCGTTGTTGCGCGCGACGGTGGCGATCATGAAGAATAGGCATGTGGCAAACACGAGTGCGCCTGCGCAGAACTGGGCTGGCCAGCGCTTCAATGCCATGTTCAGGTACTCGAAAAGCGCCCACATGAAACCCGCCATGGGGACGTATAACCAGTGTTCGGCCATTGGCGCGTTTAGAGGTATCAGGCCTGATATTGGGAACCATGTGATTAGAAACCAGAGCAGGGCGGCTGCGATGCGCGTGCGCTTGTGGATTAGGCTTTCACACAATAATCCCAAAGCTATCAGAATCAGGGCCCATCCAATGAACGCGAAGTAGGTTGGTGTGTTTGCGAGTGTTCGTTCCATGTGCAGGCCTGTTGGAACGAATAGCAGTTTTACGTATAGAGCGAATGACTGGCCGGTTTCTACGAGGCGTTGTGTGAGAGACGAGTCTATAGGTACGGATTCAGATTTGAGTTTGAGTACGCCCAGTCTTAACGCGGCGTATCCTGCAAGCACTGCCAGGCTTGCGAAGAATGGGATCAAACGTTTGATGGGGGCGGGTTTGCCGTTGTCTTCGGTTTGCGGCTCAGGTTTGGCGAATGCGACGATGAGCGCCAGCAGTGGGAATATGAGCGCGGATTCTTTGCAGAGCAAGGCGGCTGCGAAACAGCACGAGGCCGCTATGGTGGCTGCGATTCTCTTGCTACCCGTGGCTTGCATTGCGGCCAGGCATAGTCCCGCGAACATCAGTGCCGCGGCCATTGGGTCTGCTCGTCCGCTTATGTATGTCACGGCTTCGGTGTGCAGTGGGTGCAGGACGTATAGCATCGGTACAACTGCGCGAACAAATCTGGGCGCGTCGAGAATGGTCAGTAGCGCTAATAGCAGCAACGCCGCAGCCAAGTGCCACGCGGTGTTCGTGAAGTGAAAAACAGTCGCGCTCAGTTCACCACGAGCTATAGCTCCGCCGTGAGATGCGATGAAATAGTCGAGCATGAAACTTACCGAGACCAGAGGGCGGTAGAAATTCCCCTGGCCGCGGCCAAATGCATGCTGGTCTTCCTTGAATAGCTGAAAGAATTTTGACGGGTCTTGGACGTTTTTGTGAATGAGTACGGATGATGCATCGTCCCATACAAAACCGTTTGCAAAAGAGTTGACGTATGCCAGGACACCCATTAAGCAAACTACAAGAATTATAGAGCGTCGAAATTCAGATTCAGTCCGCCGCGGCATCGCTATCTCATCTCATGATTTCTTTTCTGTCATTAGTTTCGAGATATTCTATAACGATGCCTTTGCCTGCGCCGATCATTTCAATTATCTTGATGCCATGTATTTCCTGGCCCACGCGGACTTTTTCTGAATATGTTTTGCCCTCTTTGGGAACCTCAATATCAATGAAAATGGTATCGGTGCCCGCGGCCACCATATGCCCTTTGAAGGTGACTTTCGGTTTATTGATTTCGGCTGTGGCTTTTTGTCTGTAGAGTTTAAGTTTGACGTTGTCCGGATCTACGGCAGCGAGGACCTCGCACCAAATCCTAACTTTTGGCCAGGCATCCTCGTCTGTCTTTGCTGTATCGTAGACGGATTTCGTCTTAGCGCTCACGGAACCAGCGAATCCGGTGAGTGCCTCTTTCCAGTTTGGACCAGTTCTGTACTTATTTCCGATCTCCAACATTTTACTGAGGGCTTCTATCTTTTGTGCCTGGCCGTAATTGCCTGATCGTATTCCCTGAATGGTGGAATCCAAAGCGCCACGGATTTCGCCTACAGTAGGTGGAGGAGGCGGCAGATCCTCAGGCGGCGGAGGTTCCTCGCACGAAGTCAGTGCGACGGTCAGTATAAGCATCAACAGGCCCAAGCGTTTCATCGGTCATACCCCCAAAAGGTCAGATTGTGTGTTTAGTAGCCTCTGTATTTATCGTAACACACACGCAGTACGTGGTCAAGATAAATGATGTAAACAAGCTTAAGGAACCATTTTACAAACATTTTGCAAATTTATTACCCGTTTCTATCCACAGGCACATGAAACCGGATTATCCTTCATGTGATGGTAACGATTGGACGAAGGATATGTTCAGCGACAACATGGCAGGACACGTGTGATGAATATGAAGGATTTAGCAGTGATAGCGGTAGTGGCAGCATCACTGTCCCAACATTACTTCTTTTATTTCATGAGTTTCTAGATATTCAATGACAATACCCTTGCCCCGGCCGATCACTTCGACTATCTTGATGCCGTGGATCTCCTGGCCCATGCGCACTACTTCTGAATATGTCTCGTTCTCTAAGCGAAGCTCAATCTTAACGAAAATACCATCGTTCATGACGCCTTTGAAGGCCACTTTCGGTTTATTGATCTCGGAATTTGCTTTCTTTCGATATATTGGGAGCTTGACGTTGTCTGGATCTACTTCCTCCAGGACCTCGCACCAAACCAGCACTTTGGGCCACGCTTCCTCATTTTCCTTCGCAAAATCATAGATCGATTTTGTCTCCTCACTCACCGAACCCACAAATCCAACGTATGCCTGTTGCCAATTCGGGCCTGATCCGTACTGATTGCGCACCTCCCGGATCTTATCTTTAGCTTCGTTGACTGGAATGATATTGCCTGACTTCAAACCCTGAATAGCGGAATCTAGAGCGCTACGTATTTCACTTGTGGTCGGAGGTGGTCCATCCTTGAGTTTCTTGTCGTCCTCGCACGAAGTTAGAGCGACCGTAAGTACAAGTAGCAGCAAAGCCAAGCGTTTCATGGACCACACCCCCAAAAAGGCCGAATTGCATGTTTAGTAACCTATGCATTCACCGTAACACACACACGGCGCGTGGTCAAGACAAAGTGCACGTAATTGCTTATTACTCAAAGCCGACCAAAGCTCACGGAAACCGGATCGCCTTTATATTTGATAGTAACGATTGGACGAAGGATATGTTCAGCGACAACATGGCAGGACACGTGTGATGAATACGAAAGATTTGACGGTGATAGCAGTAGTGGCAGCATCACTGTCCCAACATGACTTCTTTCCTTTCTCCAGTCTCCAGATATTCAATAACGATGCCCTTGCCCGAGTCGATCATTTCGACAATCTTTATGCCATGGATTTCCTGGCCGACGCGAACTATCTCTTGATATGTTTTAGTCTCTCCAGGAACCTTGATATCAACGAAAATGGTGTCGTTCAGGATGCCTTTGAAGGACACTTTCAGCTCAGTGAAGGGTCTCGGTGGCGGTGGGGGCGGGACATAGTCCGGAGCCACGGCCTTGAGAACCTCTGCCCAGATGGCTACCTTGGGCCAGTCATTTCCGTCTGTAATCGCGGTATCGCGGATCGATTTTGTCATTTCCCACACGGAATCAGCAAATCCGGTGTGAGCTTCCTCCCAGTTTGGATCACTTCCATACAGCTTTTCAGCCTGCACTATTTTTTCGATGGCTTCGTCTTTTTCCTTGTCTCCATAATCCCCAGATTTTATGCCCTGAATTGAAGAATCCAAAGCACTGCGGATTTCACCCACACTGGGTGGAGGGGGCTCCTCCGGGGGTATCACTTCTTTTTTGCACGAAGTCAGTGAGACAGTCAAAACAAGTAGTAACAGGATCAAGCGTTTCACCGGTAATACCCCCAAAAGGTCGGATTACATCTCCAGTAGCCTATGCATTCACCGTAACACACACACGGCACCTGGTCAAGATAAAACACGCCTAAACAAGTTCAGGGCTCAGTTTTACAAAGGTTTTACAAATTTATTACCCAAACCTGACCAAAGCTCACGGAAACTGCATTATCCTTTAATTAACAGTGGCAAGTGTTAAGCAACATTTTGGAGGAAACGTGTGATGAAGATGAACGATTTGACGGTGATAGCAATAGTGGCAGTTGCGACAGCGCTCGCGGCGGTTGTGGTTCTTGAACCGCTTGAACTTGCCGTGGCCGTGGACACACAGCCTGCGGTGGTGAAGGTTCCGCCGGTGGTCTTTAAGTCTGTCGAGTTTAGCCTTACTACGGACAAGAAATCGTATGAGGCTGGTGATAAGCCTGTCATCAAGCTTAAGGTGGTCAACACTACGAATGCGCCGGTGAGCGTAAGGCCGAAATTGAGCATGAATGTTACGCGAATCATGTCCATGATGAGCCGCATGGAACCGATGCCTGTGAGCAAATGGACGAATGATTGCGCGATTACTTTGAAGCCAAAAGAAACCAGGACGATTGAGCTTCCGACTAAAGTGGCCATGGAGGCGGGAAGCTTGGTGTCGTTTTCTTTAACAGGCAGCAAAGAACCGAACAGAAGGTTCCCGCTGGGACCTGCGCTTTCGATAAAGGGTGAGGTGCCGGGCAGAGCCATGATCGCACCCGTCGTAGTCACGAAGGTGTCAAACCAGATCATCAAAACGGACGCGTAGAACTTAGATGTTTTCGAATGTTCTGAAAGATTGGCGAGTCCGGGCGGGCTTCGCCTTGGGTTTGGGTCTGGTGGCGGGGGCCGCTGCGATGCGCCACCATTTGCCGACCAGGGGCGATCATCTCCCGCCACACGGCCCTGTATTGTCCGACTGCGACGGCGCAATCGAGGAATTGGTCATCCAGTACGTGCCTGAGGCAGCGGGGATTGTGGAAACGGCCTACTCGGAGTTTCTGGGCAGCCTTCCCGATGAGGTAACCGTGCGCGTGATATGCGAGAACAAGGCAGCGTTTGAGGACTTTCGCGGCAGGCTTGGCGCGTATTCCTGTGAAGTTTTGCCTGTTTATACGCGGCATGCGATGACATGTTGGTCTCGTGACAGGTGGTTGGCTTTTTCCGCTGCGCGGGACGATAACGAGGTTCTCGTGTTGGCTCCGGGGGAGGAACACGGATTCAGCGTGTGGCAGGAACGCGCGGGTGATGAGTATGTAGCCTTTGATCTTGCCCGGGCGCTTGATGGTGAGGTGACCGCGAAGCGAAGCGGACTCTTCTTTGACGGCGGGGACTTCGTTTGCGATGAAGAAACGGTTTTTGTGACGCCGAGGGTGATGGAACGCAACTACTCCAAGAGTATTCCCGGACCCAATGAACTCAAAGTACTTCTATCAGAAACACTGCAACGCAAAGTGGTTCTTTTGGACGATGCGCCACCGCATCATGCCGGGATGTTCATGATGCCTATTGGCAAACGCACATGCCTCGTCGGATCTCCGTCCCTGGCCAGACAAATACTGGAAACCGACGGCAAACTGTTCAATACTGCAGATTTCTCGACCAAAACCCAAGCGCGTTTCGACAGCGTAGCCCAAAGATGCGAACTGAACGGCTATGACGTCGTACGAATCCCAGTGGCCCCATTTCCAGACGGTAGAACTTATCTCACATACCTTAACGTCATTATTGATGAGCGGAACGGCGAAAGAACCGTCTTCATGCCTGTCTACGACAACGCTGCCCAGCTTAACGAAGCCGCCGCTAAGGTGTGGAAAGACCTGGGCTACAAAGTTGTTGGCATAGATTGCAGCGACACCTACAAACATTACGGCAGCCTGCGGTGTTTGGTGAATGTCCTGAGGCGATCATTTGAGTAGGTGCAAAAACGCCCAAGATTACCGGGCGGATTATTGCTCAGTAGATATGCTCGGAATCAGCGGGGACGTTCGATCACATGCTCTTTATGATGTTCGCGTTCAAAGGCGATTTGTTCCAGCATTATCTCGGCCTCGAAACGATTGACCGGGTCTTTGCAATGCGACAGTAGCGAGCGGACGATCTGCTCGGCGAAATCGAAGTCTCCATAGAAGATAGCCACTCTGCCAAAAGACGAGAGGTTGTCTTTTAACTGATCTGCTGTGTCGGGCGCCGCTTCAATGTATTTGAGCAGTTCAAACACTTGGGCGCGTTTTTCAGGAGTTACACCTCCGCGCCAATCTGGACGTACAGTGATGAGAGCCCTGGTCAGATAAAGATAGCGTATGTTTTCATCATCCGGATAGCCCTGAATCAATTTTTCAAGCACGTTTCTCTTTATGTACTCGTCTTTCGTTGTCAACATCCGTGCGACCTCGGCGCGGTAGAGGGGATTTCTAAGCGCGGCGTGAACTGCGCGGGTATCATCCTTGAGTTCCTCTATCAAGGCCGCCCAATCGTCGAGCGTTGGGTAAAGTTCATCCCAGTCCTGGAGCGACATTAAGCAAGATGCCTTGGTTTTCACGTAGCGCACACGCCCGGCATCCGCTGCTGACTCGTCTGCGAGAAGTTCATCCAGAATTGATAATGCCTCATCTGTACGCCCCAGCTTGCGCAGTATCTGGACCTGCTGAAAGCGAAAACGGGTTTTGTCTTCCGTTGCATAAAGTTGCTCATATATTGAAAGTGCGCGCTCATGATTTCCAGCATACCAATTGCCCAAGGCCTCCTCCTCGAGGGTCTGTTCCCGCGATCCCAGCTTTGGACAGCATTCCTCTTTGAAAGCGGGATTGAGTCTAACGTCAAACGACTCGGCCATGGCCATTTGTTCTTCGATGTCAGTATCCACCTTTTCCAGGAAGGAGCGCCACTCCTGATCGAGGCCGTCCACGTCTTTCCCGAAGGCCAGTTCGTAATCCGAATCCGTATCCAGGAAAGCTTTGAGTTTTTCAGGGCCGTATTTAAGCGCGAGAAAGCCCATGAATGACCCCGCCAGATTGTAGGCGTTCGATTCGTTCACTTTGCGGAACCCGTCAGGTCCCATGAACACTGAAGCTGAAGGCAGCTTCCCTTCGCGTAATGCCGCCGCCTGTCTCCTGTGAGCTTCCGGAATCGAAGCGTAGTTTTTCGAGTAGGCCTGGGCCAGCCCTTCGATTCTGCCCCTGGGAATACGCTCACTGGATGTCAATAAGGAAAGCAAAGCATCAAATATAAGGCCGAGGTCACCCTTCAATTCGCTTAACTTTCCATACATATCAAGGTCATTTCGGGCTGATCTTCTGTCCAAGGCATGGCAAAGTTCGTGATGCACGGTGAAATCGGACGAGTATCTCAGCAGATTAATCTGCCAAGGGCGGGCATGAGCGGAACGCATCCCCGTAAGCTCGTGCAACATGGAAGATGATTCCATAACGTAGACATCAACCCGCTTCTTCGGATCGATGTTCAATGCCGAGCACAGACGATGCCTGTACCATTCAGCGCGGCAAACCATACTGTCTATCTGAACGGCCACTGAACCGTTAGGAGGATAATGGAATACAAAGTGTTCACTTTCGAGTTCTTCTGACAGCGTTGCGTGGAGCGCTCCTCTGCCCCAGCCAATTCCCACAAAGCTGCCTGCCGAAAGAATAATGAGCACCACGCAGGCAGCAAGCACAAAGCCTGCATTTCTTGTATGCCTCACAAAAGCGCGAAGGTTTTCATCGTCTTTCGCGCATCGCAGTCCCGAACGCCACAAGGCCAAGTACCACAAGGTGGCGGATATGAGTAGCACCATGCCCCTTTGGTATATGTGAATATGCGGCACTGTCATGTCCGCCCTTTGATCAAGGCACAGAGGGACTCCTATAAAAAAATCCGTGCGGCCAACGCCCGACATCATCCCAATCTCGTCAATCAAAAGCGAGCTCAGAATAAGCACTGCCAACAGAGCGGTCCGCCTCCACCACCTCCATTTTCGAATACCGCCCACCACCCCAAGCACGCAAATAAACGCGGCAAGAGGGGTCCAGGTAATCCAGAAGAACGCTACGCCTTTCTCGAAACGGCAGTTGTGAATGAAGGCGTTGCAAAGGGCCATGACGATGAATCCGGATAGTGCCGTAGCAAGAGCAGCCAGCAGCGACGCCAGCAAAGCCGATTGCATCTTGTTGACTTGCGAAAGGCCATCGTTGGATTCTGATATACGCATCGCTATACGGGCTGAGAGATAGTATAGGAAAATTGCAGTAACGACCGAAAAGAACTGAGTGAATTGGTGATTGATGGTACGAAGAAACGGCGCAAACTGGCACGCCACGGCCAGAACAGTGCCGGCAACTGCGGCAGTTACCAAGTGCGTGATCCGAAACGGCATCTTCTTCATAATTACACCTCATGATGAATCAGGAAAAGTTAATATGAGGTCCCCGTGTGTTCCCGCTATTCTTCAGCAAGTTAACGCTCGCAAGCAAGAACAATATCTGCAAACATACTAACCCGTTTGCGCGGATCTGTCAATGTTGCATGCGTTAGCGATGCGATTACGTGCAAGAAAGCCGTGCAGTCTAATGCGTCAGCGCGTAGATTACGACGTTTACGCCGAGTTGCAGGCAAGCTTTTATGTGAGGAATGAATCGCGGGGTTTGGCGCGCCCAGCCGCAGTGGACGTCGTTGGGTGTGAGCAAGGCCACGAGACGGCCTTTGTAGAAAAGGCCATGGTCGCCAATTTGGTCCCCCCAACAGTACGGCGAACCATTCGGTATGTCGTGGAAACAATGGTAGATTTCGTGATCAAAGGGCAAGCGCTCCATTTTGTGACCAGGCAGCACCTTTGCTATTTCCTTAATGAAAACGGCGGAGAAATATGATTTGTTTTCGTCCACGCAATCGTCAGCCCAGATGAATCCACCGCGCTTAATGTACTCAGCGAGAGTTTTTCTTTCCTCATCTCTAAATACAAACTTGCTCTGTCCTGTCATGAACAGAAACGGGTGTTGAAAAACCTTTGACGGCTTGCCGGGTTCCAGATAGGCACGCCGCAGATCGTCAATTCCGACTACGCGTTCCTTGAAACTTTTCTTCGAAGTTTTGATGCTTGCCACTCGCTTGAGATGCTGTAAGAATGCATCATCATATTGCGGGAGATGGTTCCAAGGTTTTATCGTAGGCTCAGTGGTTATGTAGCGCAGTCTCGATAAGCAGAACGCGTTCGGTTCAGCGTCAGAGCTGTCCGCTCCGGACAGAGAAGCTTGGGATGTCGAGCTTGCGCCCAACTCCATCGCAGCAGCGGCAGCCAAGCCTTTGCCGCCGCGTTTTAGGAACGATCTTCTTGTAGTGATGTCTTTCATTTTGGGTCTCTCTCTCACGATGCTTTATTATACACCATTCATAGACGCTGAGATGCCATGGGACGTTGCATCTAATTGGCATAATGGCCCCTGTCCATATTTCCCCGTCCCATCCTCGAATCCCTCCAAATTCCGGGGAATTCCGGGGACACCATACTAAATTATCGTCATTTCTGCTTTCCGAAGACACCTCCAAACGAGTTGAAGGTGCCACACGGAGTTGGGTTTGGACGCATTTGATTTAGAATTGACAATTTGGGAATAGTGAAGGTGTGGTCAGAACGTGGGAGGCTACGAATAAATCACAAAGCGTGATCAGTGAGATCCGTGGTTATTAAGAATCCTCTCTGTGGCCTCGGTGCCTCTGTGGTGAAAGAATATTCTTCGGACATTTCGTTTTTTTTGTTCGTCAACGTAAATATGCAGTAGCGATGTTTTTCTCCACGAGATCTCTCCCTGCGGTTCGAGATGACAATTGGGGGGAAGTTGATTTGTTCAGGAGATGCGTTTGAGACAGTGGCAGTAGATTGCTTCGTTGCTCCCTGCGGTCGACGCCTCGCAAAGACGACGTGGATCGAAGCGTTGTTGGTGATCCAAGACACCTCCAAACGAGTTTGAAGGTGCCACACGGAGTTGGGTTTGGACGTATTTGAATTTGGAATTGAGAATTTGGGAATAGTGAAGGAGCGGTCAGGACGTGGGAGGCTACGAATAAATCACAAAGCGTGATCCGTGAAATCAGTGTCAATCGGCTTCGAGTAAGCGGCGTTCGAGAAGGGTTTGCATATCGCGACGGCCGTCGGCAATCAGCAGGACGTAGATCTTCTTGCCGATTACGCGGTAAATGACGCGGTAGGGCTTGAAGAAAACCTGGCGGTATTCGCGAATCCCTAACGCGATGAGTTCCTTGGGCCAGGTTCCGCGCTGGGGCGACTTGCTAAGATCCTTAAAAAGGTCTTCGATCTTTTTGAGAACGGAGTCCGCTTTGCGGGCACTGTCGTGCTGGGTGATGTAATCGTAGAGTTCTTCGAGATCACGCGCTGCGTCATCGGTCAGCAGCACTGACATTGACATCAGCGTGTTTTCCGATTCTTGCGCAGGCGCTGGACGACATCGGCAGCCGGCAGGGCCTTTCCTTGCTCGATCTGACGGGTGCCAAGGGCCAGAATCTTTAGTAAGGCTAGGGTCTCTTCGGTTCGTTCAAAGCTTTCGATATCCTGCACAACGAGCTTTGCCTCGCCGTTTTGCGTGATGATCAAAGGTCCATGCTGCTTGGCGAGATTGCGCGCGACTTCGGCGGCATGGGCTTTGAGAAAACTGATTGGCTTGATCTGATGGGATAGTCTCATGGTTGTCGCTCCCTTGTTGCCTATGACTAAATATAGACTATATTCAGTCTCAGTGTCAAGCCTGTGGGAATGGGGGTTTTGTGAAAGTTTGTTGGGTGAGGCCGGGATGGACGGAGGAGGAAGTATGAAGTTAGAAGTTAGAAGTTAGAAGTGCGAAGTACGAAGATGTGAGAATATGGACGGGCCGTCCCCATGCCAGTGGCTCCGTATCTCTCTTAATCAAAGATGTGGGAGGTCACGCGCTTCGCGTGGCCGACCTCTTATCAATCTTGTGACCTCTTATCAATCTTGTGAATCTTGTTCATCCTGTCAAAAAAGACATTCTTGGTTTGCGGCTTTGCCGCGCTGAGTTCTTTAGTGTTAATATGCGTCGAGGACGTATTGAGTTGTGCGGAAGGTTGATTATGAAATTATTGTGTCTTTGCAGTGCTTTGGATTTGAAGTACCGGTATGGGTGTACCCCGGCGTGGTGGCAGTTCTTCAAGGGCTTGTATGAGGAGCGTCATGATGTGATTGCGGTTCCGTATCAGGGTGTGCCGATTGAGAGTCCTTGGTGGCGGGCGTATTCGAATCCTTGCCAGTTGGAGGGCACGGTTTATTCGAAGGTGAAGCGTCTAGTCGGCGGCAAAGGGCCGGTTTCTCCTGGGGAGGGCGTTGGGGGCAAGTTGTCGAAGGCTGCGATTGAGAAGTGGGTGCGTCCGCAGTGGGAAAAGCATTTGGAGATGATTCTGTCTAAGGAAAAAAATATTGATGCGGTGATAGTTTTCACTATTCCGGTGAACCATTTTACTGGGATTCCTGAGCGTTTGGGCAAACGTTTTGGCGTTCCATTTATTTATTATGATGGAGATGTTCCCGCGAGTTTGCCTCGGTTTGGGGGTTTTGCTTCGGGTTTTAAGATTTATGAGGGGGCGGACCTTGGCGAATATGCCGGTGTGTTATGCAATTCAGAGGGCGGCGCGGATGATTTGAGGGAGATGGGCGCTAAGCGTGTTGAGACTGTTCATTGGGGGGTTGACCCGGACCTTTATGCTCCGTTGGGCGTTAAACAGGATTGGGACCTTTTCTTTTATGGCTATGGAATTGAATATCGTGAGCGTTGGTTTGACCAGATGCTGGTAGCGCCTAGCAGGAAGATGGAGGAGAGGCGCTTCATGGTGGGCGGCCGGAATTATCCTGAGACTATTGGGAAGGTCAAGCGGATCGGCGATGTGCCTTTTAATAAGTTCAGGGAGGTGTGCTGTCGCAGCAAGATTAACCTGAACATTACGCGTGAGGCGCATGCGACGGTGCGTGCCTCGTCGTCGATGCGTATATTTGAGTTGGCGGCGATGGGGTGTTGCATGGTGAGCAATCCTTATGAGGGGCTTGATACGTGGTTTGATGTTGGTGAGCAGGTGATAGTGGTGAACAATGAGACTGAAGCGTTACATGCTTATGAGCGTCTCCTTGGCGATGAGGCCGAGCGCAAAAAAATGGGTGAGGCTGCGCGGCAACGGGTGCTGGATTGTCACACCCACCGGCATCGCGCCAGGCAGATAGCGAGTTTTGTAAAGGTGTTGTAGGCTGACGAGGGTGTGTAGTTTGTGTGGTTGGGCCGCAAGAAAAGGGACAGACACGTCTTCGCTCGAAGACTCGCTTCGCTTGCATCAGTTCCTTTTTTGCTTAGTTTTTTTTGGTTGGGTTTTTCAGTTGGTCCGGCGTTTCCCGTTAGGGTAAACTTGAGGAGAGTGGCCTTTCTGACATTGCCGGTAGAAACCCGTGTTGGGAACAAACGGTTTGATCCAAAATTAGGGAGATATGATTTAATGAAAAGACGTGATTTTTTGAAGACGACAGCCGCAGTGATGACGGCGGAGACGATGTTTCCGAATCTCGCAAATGGGCAGCTTGCTGTGGGTGGGCGGCCCAACGTCGTCATTCTGTTTATCGACGATTTGGCGTATGGAGAGCTGGGGGCCTTTGGCTGTTCGGACATTCCAACGCCGCATATGGATTCGCTGGCCGACAACGGGGTCAAATGTACAAACTCCTATATTACCAACCCCCCTTGCAGTCCGAGCCGGTGCTGCATAATGACGGGCATGTACACCCAACGCTTCGGGAAATTCGGCATGGCGCGGGGGCTGTCCATCCCCAAGGACCATCCGACCATGGCCGAGTTCATGCGCGACGCTGGGTACGCAACAGGCACGATCGGGAAATGGGACATCGGCTCGTCAGAACAGGGGCCCCTGGATCGTGGATTCACGCAAGTGGCACGCAAGCCGCCTATGGTCAAGGGAAAACACTACATCTACCAGAAGCAAGACGGAACCAGAGGATTTCTCACCGATCTGGACGGCGAAAACCTCGTCGAGTTTGTGGAGAACAACAAAGACAGGCCATTCTTCCTCTACTACTCCCCTTTTGCGATTCACGAACCCAACTCCGAAGCGCCCGCGCACTACCAGGAACGTTCAACAGCCACGGGAAAAAGGCGCGAACTGGCCGGCAACCTCATCGCCGTGGACGATGCCGTTGGAAGACTCCTCGTTGCGTTGAAGAAACACAATCTGGAATCGAACACTTTGATCCTCCTCACCGGCGACAATGGCGGAAGCCCCACTAGCGACTCTCGCCCCGACCCATACCGGGGTGGAAAGGGTGGAGGAACCCAGTACGAGGGCTGGGTGCGCACCCCGACGATTGTCTCGTGGCCCGGCCACATCCCGAAGCGAAAGACCTATGACGGCCTCATGTGTACCATGGACTTTTACGCAACCGCCGCCGCTGCCGCCGCCAAGCCCTTGCCAAAACGCTGCGAGGGCAAGGATCTATTGCCTTACCTCCGCGGCGATAAAACTGGAGACGCGCACGAAGAACTCTACTGGTGCAATAACGACCCCAAAGATGCGCCCCGCCGCCACCTCAAGGCCATGCGTTGGAAACAATGGCGCCTTATTGAATATGACGACGGCTGGCGGCTCTTCGACCTCATTGCCGATCCCAAGGAGGAGCGGGACCTGGCGAAAGAACATTCCGAGGTGGTTCGCGATATGCGAAAACGCTACAACGCATGGGTCGCCACGCTGCCGCCCGTAATTCCAATGGCAAAAGGCGATGGCGATGGGGGAGGACGCACGCCAAAAGGTTATGGATGGGCTACGGATGCCGGCAAGGAGGCGTTTTCCTAGTCCGGGTCGGAGGACATATAAGACAAGGGGCAGCAGCCCCTTGCCTGTAAGGCGTCATGAATCGAGATAAGTTAGCAGCGCTTGCAGGCCTATGATTGTTTTTCCGTCGGGGATTCTGTTTTCAGCTATGGTCTGGCTGATTTCTTTTATGGGGAGTCTTACGAGTTCTATTCGTTCGTCTTCTTCGGGGTTTTGTCCTACGTGTTCGAGGTCGAATGCGAGGAATACGTGGATCATTTCGCTTGTGTAGCCTGGGGAGGCGTAGAAGCTGGCAACCGGGATCATTTTGTTCGGTTTGTAGCCGGTTTCTTCCTGTAACTCTTGAATGCCTCGTTGCTCTGGGTCTTCGTCGCCTTCGAGTTTGCCTGCGGGGAGTTCGAGCAGGTGTTGTCCTGTTGCGATTCTGAATTGTTTGACGAGTATTACGGAGTCATCGAGCACGGGTACGACGGCTACTCCGCCGGGGTGTTCGACGACTTCGCGCAGCGATGTTGCATCGTCGTCAATTCGGACGTCACCTACGCGCAGAGAAATGATTTTTCCTTCGTATATCTTTTTGCTTTGTACCCACGTTTCCATTTATGCTTTAGTCTCCTTAGTTTTGTTTGGGTGCGTCCCGGCTTTTCATTAGGTTACTTTGTTTGAGTCCAAAAGGGAAGCGGCATTGTTTTTGCGATTTGTCGGGCGGGACATGCGGCGGCGAATCGATCGAGGGTGTTGAGGAATGGGTGCGAAACTTGCGGTCTTGTTGTCAGGAAGCGGGACGACGTTGGAAAACGTTTTTGAGAAGATTGACAGCGGTGCGCTTGACGCTGAGGTGGGTTGCGTCGTAAGTTCGCGTAGTGACGCCTATGGTTTGGAGCGCGCTAGCAAGCGTGACGTGCCTACGGCGGTTTTTGTTCGTAAGAGTTATCCTGACACGGCCGCGTTCAGCGAGGATATTTGGAACGAAATCAGAAAATATGATGTCGACCTGGTAATCCTGGCTGGTTTCATGTGTCTGTTGCGTATACCGGACGATTTCGAGAACAAGGTTATGAATGTTCATCCGGCGTTAATTCCCGCTTTTTGCGGCAAGGGCATGTATGGACATCATGTTCATGAGGCTGTGCTGGAATCTGGATCTAAGCTTACGGGAGTCACGGTTCATTTTGTGGACAACGAATATGATAACGGTCCGATCATTTTGCAGGACACTGTTCCGGTGCTTAGCGAGGACACGCCGGACACCTTGGCGGAACGCGTCCAGGCTAAGGAGCGCGAACTTTATCCGAAGGCTATGCAACTTTTTGCGGAGGGCAAATTGTCTGTGATAGGCCGGAAAGTGGTTGTTGAGTCATAAAACGCTGTTTTCTCATAGTTCTTTGTTGACAAAATCATGCTAATTCCACTAGTATGGAGAGAGATTAAAAGTATTATGATTTGTTCTCTGGCGAGTTTCCGGGCATGGAGACGAAGTAGTTGGACAGCGCAATTTATTTAGCGGTAATGCTTGGTGTAGTGGCGTTGATTGGTGTGGTTGCGGTACCGTCGCTTTTGCGCAAGAAGTGCGCCAACTGCGGTGCCAGGAATGGTTTGGACGTTAAGGAGTGTACGGCTTGCGGCACACCTTTTTCGGATTAATAATGTAGGTCGCTCTTGTTATGATGTATATGGCGGTTTTGATTTTAATCAGCCAGGAAAGCGGGGGTGTTTTAAGTGGCAAACATGATGAACTGTCCTTTTTGCGGCAAACTTACTGCGCAGAATCTTGACAACTGTCCACATTGCGGTGCTCTTATGCAGAAGGGCCCGGAGAAGCCATTGGGTGGAAAGCATACGCCGCGCCAGTCTTGTCCGAGTTGTAAGGCCTTGGTTCAGGAAGGCGATATTATTTGTGTTGCCTGTGGAACCAATTTGCTTACAGGGCAGAAGGTTAAAGATGAGAAGGCGCGTGGTGCATCGAAGCCGGGGTCTAACATCAAGCTATTGGTAATCGGCCTTGTCCTTGTCATTATCGTGTTGCTGGGAGCTGTTTTTGCGTCAATCCTGATGCGCGATCCTTTGAAGCAGGCGCTGAAGTTAAGTGAGGAAGGCCGGAACACCGAAGCGATCACGATGCTTGAAAAGTATGTAGAAGATGATGCGACCGACGCCAGAGCGCGATTTGAACTTGGAAGGCTTCTTTGGAGGGTCAATCAGTACACTCGCGCCGCGTCGTCATTTGATAAGGCGCAGGCTCTTGAGCCTGAGAACATAGATATGTCTTATCTGACGGTAATAAGTCTTGCGCAACAGAATATGGACGCGACTCGCGATATGCAGATAAGGGCTCTTGATCGTGCGTCCAAGAACATGAAGGATGGCGCGAAAGGCCCCGGCGAACATAGGCTTTTATATTTGCTTGGTCTTGCAAACGGCAGTAATGATAATGTTGACGAACAGGTCAATGCTCTTAACGCTGCACAGATTATTGATCCGGGCGATGTGGATACGCGCACGCATCTGGGTGTTGCCCTGGCCTTGCGCAGCGAATATGATCTTGCTCAGGAGCGGCTGGAAGCCGCTTTGGAGCTTGAACCGCAGTCCGCCGAGATTAAGGCTGCGGCTGGTTATGTTGCGCGGTTGAGCGGGGACAGCGAGGGGGCTGTCGAGTCGTTAAGCGGTGCGCTGAGGTCCGGTGGCGATGTGGATAGCACGGTTCTTGTTCAATTGGGTGTGGAGCTGATATCTCAGGGCAGGTATGCCGAGGCCGAATCACATCTTATGCGGGCTTTGTCAATGGATCAAAACAACCTTAGTGCCATGTTTTTCCACGGTACGTGTTTGAAAGCGCTTGGCCGTAATTTTGATGCTTTGGAGGTTTTCCAGGCAATAGGGCGTATTGATGGTGAAGGGCCATTTGCTGCCGATGCCGCTGTTCAGGAGGCGCAGTTGTTTGTGGCCCAGGATGAAGTATTGCAGGCTCGCTCAGCCATCGAACGAGCGCAGTTGTTGGGCGCATCGGGCCCTGTGCTCAGTACCGTGAGCGGCATCGTTCACACGAGAACCAATGAGTTGGAGGCCGCTCAGATAGATTTCAACAACGCGATTAACGCTGACCCTTCGTATCCGGCGGCCCATTTGGAAGTTGGATTGCTGTATGTTAGACGCAGCATGCTTAGAGAGGGGATTCGCGAACTTACGCGGTATTTGGAATTGATTGACGCATCAGAACGTGCGTCGTCTTCCTCAGCGCGGCAGGTTGAGTCGCTTGTGGAGCAGATACAGCAAACGCTTGGACAGAGTAATGGCCGCTCAATGGCCACCGGTAGAGGGGGGCTGTCATGACGAGGTCGTACGTATTATTTATTGCAGTTGTTGCGCTTTCAGTTTTGTGCGCCGTTCCTGTGCATGCCTGGGGTCCTGAAACCCAGAAGACACTTGTTACGGTTGGCGTGCGGCTTCTGTCCAAGGACGGTACAATACCGTTGGTGAATCTTGAAAGCGAAGTTCGCAAGGGCTCGGCTCTTTCTGCGAAGGTTTTGTCGGATGTATATCCTATGCTGGAGAGGAATCCGATAGGAGCTATCGAGTCGGAAATGTATCTTCTTCAGTCGGTACGCGGCAAAAGAGTAGATCCTTACTTTGCGTATCGTTTGGGTATGTTGGGCAATGTTGTTGCTCGTGCGACCTCTCCTTTGGCCACGTCCACCGCGACCTATCGAAATATGTACTACGCGGACGTTGATAATCAGATAAGCAGGGCTGTCGTGGAAAAGTCCAGCCGGGTCTTCGTTGAACCCAGGACATATTTTTCGAGTTTAATGATGCAGTCTCAGACGCAGGACTTGGTAATTCTTCGGGATTATCAGGAAGGAAGAGGCTTTAATGGCGTTGCCAAGACATCATTGTCCGAGTCCGTCAACCGTTCGATCAGGGCGATAGTTGACGTTTGGTACACGGTTGTGACAGGCAGGGCTACAAGCGCGACTATTTCCGGGTCGCAAATTCGCGATTACTATCTTAAGGCCCTTGATTATTACATCCGCTCGAACAAGACAAGTGAGGTCGAGGCCTCGTATGCGAATCTGATGGGCTTGGGGGTTGATACGCCTGATTTGCGCAAGAGCATTGGGGATATGTTTTTTGGCGCGGGGAGCTATGAACGCGCCATAGCGGAGTATAGGGAAGTGTTGAAGAGGGAACCGGCGAGGAAAGACATCCGGGAAAAAATGGCCAAGTATTTTGTGAGTGTTGGCGACCAGGAGCTTAAGGCTGATAAGCTGGAGCCAGCGCGGGACGCGTACGAGGCCGCTCTGGACGTGCATAAGCTTCATCCTACGGCGCCTCATAAGCTTCTTCAGGCGAACCGCCTTATTGCCAACCGGGATGAGCGCCATGAAAAGACGCGTGAGATTATCAAAGATGCGGATAACTTGGAGGCGATGTCTGAAAGAGAGGCATCGCGTCACAATTATGCCCAGGCCATCGCGCTTCTTAAGCAGGCCAAGGGGGATTATGACTCGGTATCGACAGAATTTCCCGAAGAGTTTCAAGTTGCTAATGCCGCGAGCAGGAACATAAGTTTTCGTTTGATGGAGCTCAAGACGGGTCTGATTCAAAATGCGCAGTCGTTAAGTGGGACGGGATTCACTGGGGATGCGCGATTGATTGCCGGGAAACGTGCTGATGAGTTGGCCACGCAGGCGCTCAAAGAAATGACCGTCAACAAGTATAAGGAAGAATTGGAAGCACTGAAGGCCGAAAAACGGGACGTTTTGGAATAAGATTTGTCTGTTCTTTATGCGTTGTTTTGTAGTGGCGGTTGTGCCAATTCAGTTTTTAGTTTGACGATTCTTGTTTTTGATGCTTCGAGTCCTAGCAGAGAAATAATCTCTTTTGGTTTTGCGCCGTTTCCCTGGCTTAAGTCAACGCGCGTTTCGATGGTGAGTTGGTCGTCCTTCGTTTCCCTCAGGCAAAGTATCTCCAATGATGGGCGTATGTCTACGGTTTTTGCGGCGTGCTTCTTTCTTCGTCCTGATGGACGTCCTTTTCGTTCGATAAGAACGGTTGGCGATTTCATGATGTCCTCGATTCGATTGCGCACATTCTCCGGATCGCCGATGGAGTAAATTGCGTATTCATATGCGAGCACTGAACTCATGAGTGAAGGGGATTTCAGCGGCACATCCAGAACGTTGAATGCATCAAGTCCAGTTGGCAGGCAATGCTGTAACTTAGCCAGTAGTTTCTCCGGTTCTACCTGTTCTCTTAGCACTACGTCCATGTAATCGCCTTGGGATTCCTCGCCAACCGGGGGTGCGCATGCGAATGTCACTTTTGGATGCGCGTGGAATCCTTGGGAGTATGACATTGGCGCTTCGGCCCTGCGTAGCGCCCTCACCCAGGCATTCATGAGTTCCAGATTTGATAGGAAGCGGAGATTGTTTTTTCTTCCAATTGAAAAACGAAGGCGTTGCGCAGGTTCTGGCTCAATTCGTGGTGCAGGTGGCGCGTTTTCGATGTGGCCGGTCTTTGCGTTCTTACTGCGTTCAATCATGTTCTTGCACAATTCGGGAAGTGTGTCGTTAACGCCGCATAGGTTGCATTTGCCGGTGCGGCAATCCTCGCTGTGCTCATTTGCTATTGCGCTTTCCCATTCTTGCCGCAACCATGATTTGCTAAGCATCAGGTCGATGTGGTCCCATGGCAACCTTTCGCCGGGTGAATGGCCTTTTAGCGCCGTGTCGATGTCAAGACCTGTGCTTTCCGCGGCATCGAGCCATGGTTGAAGGTCCAAGTGGATGCTGTCGGATTCGAAACGCGCACCGTTGCGGTAGGCGGCCTCGATAAGGTCCGCGGTCTTTCGGTCGCCTCGTGTGAGCATTCCCTCGATTAGTGTGGCTTCGGCGGGGTGCATGTTCAGTTTAAGCCCATGTACGCGCTTGAAGGACTTGGCTAGCAGGCGTTGCTTACGTCTTGTTTCGTCGAGGGATATCTGCTGTGCCCATTGGAAGGGCGTGAAGGGTTTTGGTGCGAATGTCGATACGCCGGCCACGACTTTTGCCTTGTTGGATACAGATTTTCCTTCAGCGAGGGTCTTTTTGCAAAGTTCCGCGATTGCTTCTATGTCCTCATCAGTTTCGGTGGGCAGCCCAATCATGAAGTAGCATTTTATCTGGTGCCAGCCCAGCCGGAAGGCTTCTTTTGACATGTTGATCAGGTCTTCGTCGGGGATCCATTTGTTTATGACTGATCTCAAGCGTGGCGAAGCGGCTTCGGGTGCGAAGGTCAGGCCGCTTCTTCGGATGTCCGCGACAAGGTGTGCCAGTTCGACTGAGAAACTGTCCAGACGCAGAGACGGCAGCGAAACTGAGGCGTCCATGCTTCTTCCGATCTTTGCTGCCCGGCTGACCAATTCGAGTGCGTCTGAATAGTCGCAGGTTGAAAGAGAGACCAGGGATATTTCTTCGTAGCCGGTGCTTTTCAGTGATGCTTTGATAAGTTTGTCGATTGTGTCCACGTTGCGTTCGCGCACAGGCCGCGTCACCATGCCTGCGTGGCAGAAGCGGCATCCGTGTGTGCATCCGCGGTGTACCTCGACGCTGACGCGGTCATGCACGAGTTGCGTGAATGGCACGATGTAATTTACGGGAAATGGCGCTTCGTTGAGGTCTGCCACGGTTCTTCTTTTTATAGGGCCGGCGTCGGGACTCGCAACGATTCGTCCATCCGGCAAAGTTTCCGTCGGATAGAGCGAAGGCACATATACACCTTCAATTCCGGCCATGGATTGCAGTATTTCTTCACGAGGCGCTCCACGCATTTCTCTCATGCGGCTGGCGACGTCTTCTATGGCTTCTTCTCCGTCGCCGATGACGAAGAAATCCATGAATGCGGACATTGGTTCGGGGTTCAGGGCGCTTGGGCCGCCTGCAAAAACGATGGGGTGGCTATTGTCGCGATGGGCTGAGCGGATCGGTACGTTTGCGAGATCCAAGGCGTTCAACACGTTTGTGTAGGTAAGTTCGGACTGCAAAGTGAATCCGAGCATGTCCATTTCGCCCAGTGGGGTTTTCGATTCCACGGTAAAAAGCGGGAGGTTGCGGCTGCGTAGTTCTGACTCCATGTCTGGTGCGGGAGAATATGCGCGCTCCGCCCAGCACCATGGCTTTTTGTTTAGAATTGAATACAGAATTAACAGGCCCAGGTTGCCGAGGCCGAGGTCGTAGAGGTCCGGGAAAACCAATGCTATTCGCAGGTCCACGTCCGCGGGATTCTTGTGGACACTGTTGTATTCCGTACCCAGATATCGCGAGGGTTTTCTGACAAGCGGCATGATTTCAGAGTCGAGGATTTCGGAGATGTTATGTTTCATTTGTGTTAATTGCTTACTTAGTATCGTTCGTCTACATAGTTGTCAATGATTTTGAGAAACTCTGGTGTGATTTCCTGAATTGAACCGGACAGAGTGGCTGTTCTGTGTCCGTTTTCGTATACGGGGCAAAGCGGTTCTTCGCCGGTTCCGGGCAGGCTGATTCCGATATTGGCCGCTTTTGATTCGCCTGGTCCGTTCACTATGCATCCCATTACCGCGATTTTGAGGTTTTCGACGCCTTTGTTGTCTTTTCTCCATTGAGGCATCATTTCGCGTATGTGGTCCTGGACGCGCTCGGCCAGTTCTTGGAAGACGGTGCTGGTTGTTCGTCCACATCCGGGGCATGTTGTCAAGGTTGGCGCGAAGCTCCGCAATGCAAGGGCCTGCAAGAGTTCGCATGCGGCGTAGACTTCATCGCGCCTGTCGCCGCCGGGTCTTGGTGTTAATGACACGCGGATGGTATCGCCTATTCCTTCATTCAGCAAAACTGCCATCGAAGCTGCTGACCATACCGTACCTTTAATCCCCATGCCAGCTTCGGTTAGACCAAGATGAAGAGGTTGTTCCGTTTTTTCTGTGAGTTCACGATACAGCGCTATTAAGACTTGCGGTTCGGATGTTTTGCAGGAAATTATTATTTGGTTTTTGCTAAGTCCGTGTTCCAATGCCGATTCGGTGGAGCGCAGCGCCGATTCAATCATGCATTCGGCCAATACCTGCCCAGGTTCTTTTCCCGTGTCTTCTTCAAGGTTGAGGTTCATTTTTTCCGCGACCAATTCCTGATCCAGAGAGCCTGCATTCACTCCAATGCGCATGGCTTTGCCATTATCGGCGGCAATTTTGCAGATTGCCGCAAAGCGTTCGTCTTTTTTCTTAGCTTTGCCGACGTTGCCAGGGTTTATTCGATACTTGTCAAGGATTTGGGCGCAGTCTGGGAAGTCTGCCAGAAGCTTGTGGCCTATGTAGTGGAAATCGCCTATAAGGGGCGTATCGCAACCAATGTCGTTTAGACGTTCCTTGATTTGAGGTACTGCGGCGGCGGCTTGGGGCGTGTCCACTGAGAAGCGGACAAGTTCAGCTCCCGCTTCGGCCAGTTGATTTATCTGTTGGGCCGTTTTTTCCGCGTCCGCGGTAGGAGTATTGGTCATCGCCTGGACTATGATCGGTGCAGTGTGTTCTGAGATCAAACCGCCCACCTGCACTTTTCCAACCATTACGGGCACGGTTGTCCTCTGTGTAGAGTCGCAGACTGTGTTTTGTGGGTTCAAGTGCATTGATGTCCTTGTCACTCGGATAACGCCGTTGAGCATGGTTATAGACGGTTTATGAATTGATTGCCGCGTCGATTTTTGCGGCAAGTATGAAATCGTTTTCTGTCAGGCCGTCCACTTTATGCGTCCAAATGGTGACTTTGACCTTTCCCCACGCCAGGTAGATATCGGGATGATGTTGCTCCACTTCCGCGATTTCGGCAATCTTGTTAGTGACCTCCAGGGCTTCTTGGAAATTGTTGAGATCAAAAACTCTCTCGATGTGGTGTTCTTGAATTAATTCCCAGTTGCCGTCCAGTTGTCCGCGAAATTCGTGAAGCGCGGCACCTTTGAGAGGCGGAATGCCGCCCTCGCATGGCACGCATTTTTTGTTTGCCAAAGCGCATTTCATGGCACGCATAGCTCCAAACAAAGCGCCCGATTTCAATGAAAACCGGCATAATGAGTTTTCGACGGACCCGCCTCTATACACAGGGACCCGGAAATCGGAAGTCATCGCAAACAGACGCCAGTTTATCGAGTAAGTTGTTACTCGACTGGCTGCTCGTCTGTGGCGACACCCTCCAACTCATCCATGAGCGCGTCCGGTTCGATTCCGTAGCTTGCGCAGACTTGCTCGAGTGTTTCGACCTGATTGATGTGGCAATGTGCGCATCCGCCGAGATGGAAAGCCGCAAAAACCTCTGCGACCCTGGGATGAACGTCCATAGCTTTTGCAATTGTCATGTCCAAAGTGAATTTCTTTTCAGACATACTATGTCCTTTCCTCGCATTTCTTCTTTGTTAGAATTGCTTTTATGTAACTGTTTTCGACTCAATTAACCGATTGATATCATTCTGTCGATGCACTTGCGAGCGTTAGTTATTATCTCGTCGGGCAACTCGACTTTGTATTGCGTGTTTTTTAAGGAAGCAAGAGTATCTTCCAATGTTATGATGTTCATGTGCTCGCACCTGTAGCTGCATGCCCGCACCATTTCCCGCTCTGGAAACTGAATGGCCATGTTGTCGCCCATAGCGCATTCGGTCAGAAGCAGGTAGCACGGCGCTTCTTTGTCGCGCAGATAGTCGACCATGGCCTTGGTGCTGCCTGCGATGTCGCATTTTTCGAGCACTTCCGGCTTGCATTCAGGATGGGCGAGAATCACAACGCCGGGATACTGTTTGCGGGCGTTCTCGACATCTTCTATCGTGAACAGTTCGTGTACTTCGCAATGGGCTTTCCATCCGATTATGACGGCTTCGTTGTCGTTAATCTCATCATCGCTTTCCCCTCCTGCGGTTGATGCCATGATGAACTTGAGGCCCAGCTCATTTGCAGTATTGTGCGCGAGAAACTCGTCAGGGACGAAGACTATTTGTTTGTGTCCTTTTTCCAGAAGGTGGGTGACCACGGCCTTTGCATTGCCCGATGTGCAGGCATAGTCCGATTCCGCTTTAACGTCGGCGTTAGTGTTGACATATGTGACGGTGACGGCTTTGGGATAGGCTTCTTTTAGATTTCTCATGTCTTCGGCTGTTATGCCTTCGGACAGAGAGCAGCCTGCCTTTTCAGATGGAATGAGGACGTTCTTGCTAGGGCTTAGTACCTTTGCTGTTTCGGCCATGAATTGAACGCCGCAGAAGATGATTGTTCCGGCCTCAGTGCTGGCCGCAACCCGCGACAGTTGAAGTGAATCGCCAACATAATCGGGCACGGTATGGAACAGTGCCGGTTCCATGTAGTTGTGTCCGAGGATAACGGCGTTTTTCTCATGTTTGAGCCTGTTGATTTCGAATACAAGGTCGACTTTTGTCTCGATCTCGATATCTGGAACGATACCTTCCAGTTTCCTATGCATTAGTTCTCTGGTTTCAGCCAGGGAACCTGCTTCCTGGACTGTTGGCGCTAAAGCTTTAGTTGTCATTTTCTTGCGTTCCTTTTATACGCTAGTTAGGCTGGGTTTGGACTTGGCCTATCATTAAATTCGACAGAGTTTGCGGCAGATTTCCGCAATATCCAATCCATTTTTCCGTGTTTCCAATACGCGGTCAAAAAACTTCTCTCTAACGGATCTTATCATCCTTGGGAGTTTATTTCCAGATAAACTTCATCCATAGTATGAATACTGCAAATATAGTGGTGACGAGTGGAGTAGGCAATGGGCTATTCCGTAGACACGGCCTCTTGCTCGTTGTTGAGCGCTGCCATCATTGCGTGCCAAGCGAGCGTAGCGCATTTTACCCTTACCGGGTATTCACGAACCCCGCTGAATACAATAAGTTTACCGACGTCATTTTTGTCCACAGGAGTATCAGGCTCGGAAGTTATCATGTCGTGGAATTTTGAAAACAACTCCTGGGCTTCCTGAATGGACTTTCCTTCGAGCATGGATGTCATCAGAGAAGCGGAGGCTTTTGAAATAGCGCAGCCGCATCCTTCAAAATTCACTTTTTCGATTGCGTCATCGACGACCCGAAGGTATATGGTGAACTGGTCTCCGCAGAGTGGGTTTCGTCCTTCTGCTTGACATGTTGGGTTATCCAACTTGCAGAAGTTGCGGGGCTGCTTGTTGTGATCGAGGATCACTTTTTGGTACAGGCTTCGTTCGTCAGACATTATCCGAAAATCTCTATTACGTCTTTGACCGCGTCCCCTAATACGTCAAGTTCTTCAATTGTGTTGTAGAATGCGAGGGATGCCCTTGCAGTAGCCGGGATTCCAAAACGTTCCATAACCGGCTGTGCGCAGTGATGTCCTGCGCGTATCGCTATACCTTTGTCGTCAAGAATCTGGCCTATGTCGTGCGGGTGAGCCTGCGACATTGTGAAGGACAACACCCCCGCTTTCTTTTTTGCGGTACCGATCAGTTTTATTCCTTCGATTTGCTCTAGTACTTTCGTGCCGTGCTCAAGCAACTTATTCTCGTATTCGGCGATTCTTTCCAGGCCAATGGCCGTCATGTAATCGATAGCGGCCGCCATGCCTATTACGCCTGCGATGTTGGGGGTTCCCGCCTCGAACTTATACGGCAAGGCATTATAAATGGTTTTATCAAAGCTTACCGACAGAATCATGTCTCCGCCGCCCTGGTATGGCGGCAACGAGCGCAGGATTTCCGCGCGGCCATACAGAACTCCGATGCCAGTAGGCGCATACATTTTGTGGCCGGAGCATGCGAAGAAGTCGCAGCCGATGTCCTGAACGTCGATTTTCATGTGAGGCACGCTTTGTGCCCCGTCGAGAAGGACCGGTACTCCTGCGTCATGAGCCAACTTTGTCATTTCCTTAACGGGATTGATGGTTCCCAGAGCGTTTGAAATGTGTACGAGGGCTACAAGTTTTGTTTTTTCAGATAGCAGTTTTTTATATTCTTCGAGTTCTATTTCGCCTCGGTCGTTTATGGGAATAACGCGGAGCTTTGCGCCTTTTTCTTCACATAGCATCTGCCATGGGACTATGTTGGAATGATGCTCCATGGTGGATATTAGTATTTCGTCGCCTTCGCCCACGTTTTGGCGTCCGTATGTCTGTGCCACGAGGTTTATGGCGTCTGTTGTGCCTTTAGTGAATATTATCTCGCAGGCCACGTTTGCGTTAAGGAAACGCATTATTTTTCTTCTTGAGCATTCGTAGAGGTCAGTTGATGCCTGGCTGAGATAGTGTACGCCTCTGTGAACGTTTGAGTTGTAGGAGGTGTAGAATTTGTTGACGGCATCGATGACTGCCTGGGGTTTTTGGCTGGTTGCAGCATTGTCCAGATAGGTTAGAAGATGGCCTTTGCGCTCCAACTGGAGAATAGGGAAGTCCTGCCTTATCTGCCTGACTTCCGCATCGGTCAGGGGAGTATTCTTGAGCGGAGTTTTGAGCTCTTCTGTATATGGTCGTATTAAGTTCGCGCTTTCCATGGTTTATCCAGCGTATTTTTCGAGTATGTGCTTATAAATTCGATCACGCACAAGAGCCAAGGGCACTTTTTGTGTTATCTCATTTGCAAAGGCACGCGTCAACATTGCTCGTGCGGCCGCTTCCCCTATGCCGCGGGTGCGGAAATAAAACAGCATTTCCTCAGGCGGCTGGCCAACGGTTGTGCCGTGAGTGCATTTTACGTCGTCGGCGTAAATCTCCAACTCGGGTTTTGTATCGATATGCGCATGGTCTGACAACAGAAGGTTTCTGTTAACCTGTTGCGAATTCGTTTTTTGTGCGTCTTTCTCGACCACCACCCTTCCGCAAAACACGGACTTGCTTCTGTCGTCCATTACACCTTTGTACTCGATCTTACTCGTGCAATTGGGTGATGCGTGCGAAATTAGAAAGGTATTGTCCGTTAATCGGCGGTCGTCATTCAAGTATAATCCGTGGAGGCGGCATTCAGCGCCCGAACCATCAAGTACAATTCTCAGATCGTTTCGCGTGATTTTGCCTCCCAGAGAGAATGCGAATGCTTCGAGAAGACTGTCGTCTTTTTGAGAAACATAGGTTGTTGCGAGATGGTAGCCGGCCGCTCCTTCTTCAACTAATTTGTAATGTTCGAGCTTTGCGTTTCTTGCGATGTGTATTTGGGTGACGACATTGGTCAGATAGTTTAGCTCATCATTCACGCCCGCATAGCTTTCAATAAGCTTTGCCTGCGCGCCTTCTTCGACGACAATCATGTTTCTGGGGTATGATGCCTTTTGTGGCTCCGAGGCGGTGGAAATGAATAGGAGGTGTATTGTTTGCTGCTCGGAATGGCCCGCGGGAACGTGTACGAATGCTCCATCGCTCAAATGGGCGTCATTCAGCGCTGTAAATATGTCCCTTTTCTTCGAATCCGTCTCCAGGTTTCTCTTAATTATGGCCTCATCTTCGACGCTGACACTGTTTAGACTTTTTATGCGCGTGCCATTTTCGGAGGCCCTTATTTTTGACAGATCGGGGATGAATTTTCCGTCCACAAACACCAATTCTGTAAACGTTTCGTCATTGTATAACAAAGTTTCGATCTTTTTGGCGGCACTTTCGGGTAGAGTTTTGGTGCAAGCCAATGCGAACGGGAATTCGAGAATCGGCGATATGTCAGTCTCACGCCAGCCGTCAGTTTTCTTGCCGGGAAAGTCTTGACTGGCCAGCAGATCCAAACCTGTCTTGCGAAGTTCCCGTGCCCATTTTGGGGCATCCGCCGGCTCAAGGTTTTCCAGTTCGGCGATATATTGTTCTTTTAATTTGTTTTTTGTGTCTAACATTTTGTCTATTGTTTGATCCAGTCGTAGCCTTTGTCTTCAAGTTCCAGTGCGAGTTCTTTTCCGCCGGATTTCACTATGGCCCCGTTGTACAGCACATGGACAAAGTCGGGCACTACGTAGTCGAGCAGGCGCTGGTAGTGGGTGACCATCACTATGGAGCGGTCCTCGCTTCTGAGTTTGTTGACCCCTTCGGACACAATTCTCAGTGCGTCTATGTCGAGTCCTGAATCTGTTTCGTCGAGAATTGCCAGTTTTGGCTCCAAGACGGCCATCTGCAGTATCTCGTTGCGTTTTTTCTCGCCACCAGAGAAACCGTCATTGACCGGACGCCCCGCGAAGTCAGGGTCCATCTGAACCGATTTCATTTTTTCCGTCAGATATTCGTCGAAATCCATTGCGTCGAATTCCTCCAGCCCTTTACTTTTTCGGATTTCGTTGAGCGCGGCCTGCATGAACGATTCATTCGTTATTCCCGGCACTTCGACAGGGTATTGGAACGCGAGGAAAACACCAGCGCGGGCGCGTTCTTCGGGGGGCATGTCGAGCAGGTCCTCACCTTCAAAGATCACTTCCCCGCCGGTGACCTCATAAGCTTCGTGGCCAGCCAGCACCATGGCCAGCGTGCTCTTGCCCGAGCCGTTTGGACCCATTATGGCATGGACCTCACCCTTTCCGACCCTCAGGCTGATTCCTTTAAGTATTTGCGTTCCTTCTACGGACACGCAAAGGTCTTTGATTTCCAACATTTATCCGACGCTCCCTTCAAGGCTGATGTTAAGCAGTTTTGTGGCTTCGACGGCAAATTCCATTGGAAGATGGTCGAAGATTTCTTTGCAGTAACCGTTGATAATTAGAGAGATGGCGTCTTCCTGCGAGATGCCGCGTTGACGGCAGTAAAACAACTGGTCCTCGCTGATTTTCGAGGTGGACGCTTCGTGCTCGGCGCTTGACGATGTGTTGCCGACTTGAATGTGCGGCAATGTGTGGGCGCCGCATTCATCACCGACTAACAAAGAGTCGCATTGTGTGTAGTTGCGCGCATTTGTTGCGTTGGGCATGATGCGCACAAGACCTCTGTATACGTTGTTTCCGTGCTCGGCCGAGATTGTTTTTGAAATTATTGTGCTGCGGGTGTTTTTTCCTATGTGTATCATTTTTGTGCCGGTGTCGGCTTGTTGGCGTTTTGCGCTCAGTGCCACTGAGTAGAATTCGCCGACGGAGTCGTCGCCCTTTAGCACGCAGCTTGGATATTTCCATGTGATAGATGCGCCGACCTCGACCTGTGTCCATGAAATTCTCGAGCGGTCGCCAAGGCATATCCCGCGTTTTGTGACAAAATTGTAAATGCCACCTACCCCATTTTTGTCGCCCGCATACCAGTTCTGTACGGTGGAATACTTTATTGTGGCGTCCTCGTGCGCTATGAGTTCCACAACCGCGGCATGCAGTTGGTTTTCGTCGCGCATGGGGGCCGTGCAGCCTTCCAGATAGCTGACCTTGGCGCCCTTTTCAGCAATGATTAGTGTTCGTTCAAACTGGCCTGTGTCCGCGGAATTTATTCTAAAGTAAGTTGACAGGTCCATCGGACAAGTAACGCCTTCTGGTATATAGCAAAAGGAGCCGTCGCTGAAGACCGCTGAGTTCAAAGTGGCAAAAAAGTTGTCGCTGACAGGCACAACGGAACCCAGATATTTTTTTACCAGGTCAGGATGTTCTTTGATCGCCTCTGAAAGCGAACAGAAGATAACCCCCTTTTTCGCCAGAATGTCCTTGTGGGTGGTGGCGACCGACACACTGTCGAAAACCGCATCGACGGCCACGCCAGCCAACCTTTTCTGCTCATCCAGGGGAATGCCCAACTTCTCGAAAGTGTCGAGTATTTCCGGATCGATCTCATCTATGCTGTTCAGAGGTTTTTTGGGGGCAGCCCAATACCTTTGCTGTTGGTAGTCGATTGGCGGATATGAGACCATGGCCCATGTAGGCTCTTGGCAAGTAATCCATTTGCGGTAAGCCTTCAACCGCCATTCCAACATCCAATCGGGTTCGCCTTTTTTCGCCACGATTGCCCTTATAGTGTCTTCATTGAGTCCCATGTCGATTGTGTCGGACTCAACATCGGTGACCCAACCGAACTTGTACTCTTGCTCGGTGAGTTTTTCGACATCCTCAATGGGTTGCTGTTTTTTATGTTTTTTGGGCTCCAAATCCCCTCCTTATTTCGGTGCACCAGCATAGCTGAAATTCTTTTGTGCGCCTGAGTCTTTATGGAGTGATGTTCCTGTTCAATAATGCCTAAACATTGGCATTACAAGGTTTTATTCCATTCTATTGTTCATATTTGACGTGGTGCAAGCTCTCAGCATTATAAGAAGAACGCCTCTGTTATCCTCAATTCTCGACCTCGTCATCGACTTCTTGTTTTTCAATAGGAGTCAACTTCAGTTCGCCCATTTCCCATGATTTGTCTTTTCTACGGCTTACCGTGACAATGTAAAACATTGTGTGCATATCGCCGTATATGTCCACAATCTCGATGAATCCGTCAATTCTATACCATCCTGAATGCCCTTCGTGCCGGGCGTCGCGCCATTTCACGGAATCGATGCCGGAAGAATTTAGCTTTGCCAGCACGAATTTCCTGGCGGCCTCGTGCGCCAGTGGCAATTCCAAGGATTCCTGGCGCTTATCGTCACTCGGGGCTTCCCGCAACTGCTCGAAAGCGTCGTCATTGCCAGATTCGGTCCACCAGAACAGGGTGGCAAAGAGCAGTACGCCCAGCACCAAAGCCAAGGATGCAAAGAAGATTTTCCTCTTCATTTCCAATTGGTCAAGGCTGTCTGGAATGCCACGACGCACTAGAGCCGCCTCCACAATCTTTGTAAAACATCACGAGACAATATACGAAAACCTAATGTGTATACAAGTAGAACTGCCGCTACGGATATTGTGGCGCCCATCGCCAGGCGCATTGGCGGAGAAAATGCGGCCCCCATGTTAATCATATGGAGCACGTAAACGGCCGAGGTCGAGCATGCGACCATGGCGGCCGCGAAGACCTGGCTTTTTCGAATTCTTCGCGTGGCGTCCCCGTCCAGCCTTTTCATAATTGTCCGGTTATTCAGGAAAGCGCCCAAGGCCATTGAGAACGCAAAGGCCATTGATACTCCTAGTGGGCCAAATCTTTGCAGCAGAAAGACAGCCAGGCCAATGTTGAGCAAAATGCGTACCAGGAGCGCTTTGACATATTTCTTGTGTAATTTCAGGGCGTAAAGACAGCGGTAGGAAAGGGCCTCCAGGGCCCAAAAAGTGATAGCGATTCCGTGTCCAATCATGCATTTGGCGGTTAGCATGGTGTCTGTGCCGTCGAAGACGCCGTGCTCAAGCAGTGCCTGAACGATAGTGTGTCTTTCGAGTATGAACCACACTGCGGCAGGCACCAGCATTAGGAGGATGATCTTGCATAGCGCGGCGTATGCCTGTCCGAAAGTGCGCATATCTCCTTGAAAGGATAGTTGCGATGCGAATGGAAACAGGGCGCTCATGAGGAGCAAGTCTATCATTGCTACCGGCACTTGGCATATTGCGTAGCTGTAGTTCAGGCATGATATCGCGCCTGGATCGCAAAAGGAGGCAAGTGCATTCATGGAGAGCATGTTTATCTGGAGCAGGCAGTTTATTAAGGCCAGCGGCATTAGCAAATGCATCCATTCACCTGCCTGGGCTGAACGCCAGTCGGGCTTTTCTGGATGGAAAGTCGAACGCGCGAGACCTGCCTGTATCATGAGAAGTGCGAGGCACGCCGCAGGCAATGCTGCCGCCGCGGGCCATACTCCCCATCGCGTGGGAGATAGGAGTATTGCTGAAATGAGGACTGTGTGCATAACCAGGGCGTCTAGAGATGCCAAAATGTATCTTTTGTTACACACATTGACTGCCTTGAAGAGAGAGGAGGGCACTGCGGCCAGTATGGCCAACGATGTTAGCCTGCTTAGAGTTGCCGCCAATGCGGTTGTTTCTTGCGCGCTGCCGGGGGCTAGTATCCCGTAGATAAAGGGCGCAAACAATACCAGCAGGGCCGTTGCCAAGATGGCGAGCAGCATTGAGCCGATTGAGACGACACCAAAGAAGGGGCCGTGCTTTTTGGCGGTGCCTTCACCTCTCTTAAGCATCGGTACAAGGGAGTTGTAGAGGAGGCTGTCGCATATGAGGTAGACGCCAATGGGTACGCTTTTTGCCAGAAGATATGCGTCGGTTACGCTTCCTGCTCCGAACCTGTGGGCGACGAGTATTCCGGCTGCGGCTTGGGCCACTTTGGACAGTACGGCAACAAACGCTATACAAATGATGGGTTTGAGTAGCGTGGAGTGCCACTTGCCGGAACTCATCAGCCTTCATCCTTGACGGCAAGGGCGTATCCGCATATCCACAGGAGAGGGCCGGCCACTACCGTCACCATGAAGCAGACGGCGGCAAGACTTTGCGCGCATATTGCGGCAAGTGCGGCCAAGACTCCGGCGCGGATTGCTCCGTCCATGCTTTTTTCTTGCGTTCCTTGTAAGAGCGCCCTGCCCAATTGCAGCAGACAGGACATGAAAAGCAGCAATCCGATGATTCCGTTTTCGCTTAATACCATTATGTATTGGTTGTCGTATTGTGATCGATGCCGTGCGCCTGTTCCGAGGCCGGAAATGGGGTGTGAGGAAAGTGATGACAGCGCGGTTTTCCAGTTCAGTAGACGGTCGTACATCGAGCCGCCTGGTTCAAATATGCTGTTCCATGTATGGGCAGGGAGCAGTAGCGCTCCGAAAATTGCTGCCGTGATTATGGGCAGGCGGGAACGAGGCGATTTTATCATGATGAAGACGCAGAGGCCGGCGGCCATGGCCACGGCCCCCTCTCTGGAACCTGTGCCTGCGAGTGCCAGCAATGATGCGCTGGTGAGACATGCCCCGAGTGCCAGGAACTGTTTTTGAGTGAGCAGGGCCAGGCCGAGGATTGCTGAAATGGCAAAGAGTCCGCCGAAATGGTTTGCCTGGCCGTCGAACAGTAGTCTTTCAAATGTCCGGTAGTGGCTTCCCAGGAGAGGCTCGATGGGAAACAACGATTCGGCTATCCCGTATGAGGCGGCAGCGAGCACGGGGATTATCCATGCGTACAACAGTAGCGTGCGATTGCTTGCCTGGGTCATCGAACGCGCGGCTGCGAAGATAAGCCAAAGGTACATGATTTGGGCCAGATAGGCTGCGCTTGCCAGTGGGGAAGTTACGGTTCCTTGGATGATGCCGCAAGTGGTCGAGATTGTCGCGAATGTTATGAACAGTGCAATCGGAACGTATATGTGGTTGTCTTTTAGTTTGTTTTTGCCATTCGTGAGTAGGTGGAGCGTTATTCCAAGGGTGAGAGCGTGGTCGATTCTCAAGAAGAAGACTTCATCTGCCGTGGTGGCCAATCCCAGTTTGGGAGACCATATCAAAGCGGCCGGGATCAGCGCGAGTGCCTGCAGCGGCCATATGTAGGAAAGGACGGTGCATAACGTGAAGACGCATAGAAGCGGCCTTGCACTTGGCACAATAATGATTAGTACCGCTGCTGTTGCGAGTAGTACGATTTGCAGGGGCCTGCCATGTCGAGAAAGTTGTTTCACGAAGAATGACGACGAAACGGGTCCTGAATTTGAGGGAGTGGCTGAGCACCATTGAAAAAGAGCGGAATTGTTCCAGGCTTTTGAAAAGGCATTGCCTGTGCGGCTGTGTGTCAGGTATGACATTTTCTGGGGTCACTCGTTTTTGTGGACGGCCGCAACCAGGCCTTCCACAATGCATTGGCTTGTCTCGATTCGGAGTTCCCGGCCGGGAACGAGCAGTGCAGGCCCGAAGACTAATCTGCCCTGTGGGTCAACTGAGGCCAGGACCTTGACAATCACCATGGGGCCTTCATTTTTTGTGTCAGTGGCGCTGATTATTTCCGCATTTGGTTTTCCTGACCTTCCGTCCAGTTGAAGAGCTCCGGGAACGACCTTTTGGATCAACCAAGACTTGTCGTCGGAAAGGCGCAGTTCGATTGTGATCCATTTTGTGTTCGATGAGGTTGGATAAGGTGAAGCTACGCGGTGCGGTGCGGTGAGTTTGAGGTATCCCAGTGTTGAAATGAGGCAAATGAGGGCAACGACGAACAAGTCTATTACGTTTAGTTTGCCCAGGATTCTTCCTTTTTCGTCAATGAAGGGCATTTTTTCGACCTTCTGGATTGGCCCAATCCCAAGACAAGGGGCTGCAGCCCCTTGCCCCGGCTTGAGACGAGGAGTTTTGGTTAGCCTCGTTCGGGTTTCGGTTCTCTCAGCATTAGTTCGCTTATGGCTCGGCGCGGGTCGGCGCCTTCAAATAATACTTTATATACTTGTTGGGTAATTGGCATTTCCACTCCCTCTCGCGCCGCAAGTGCGTGGGCCGATTTTGTCGTTCTGACGCCTTCGGCCACCATGGGGGAAGCGGCCTGTGCCTGATCGAGCGTGTTACCCTTTGCGATTCGTTCTCCTAACGCGCGGTTTCGGGAATGTTGGCTTGCGCACGTGACTATGAGGTCGCCCATGCCGCTGAGGCCGGCGAATGTGTGCGGATCCGCGCCCATTGCCACGCCCAAACGCGTTATTTCCGCAAGGCCACGTGTAATCAAAGCTGCTTTAGTGTTGTCGCCCAGTCCGAAGCCGTCGCATACGCCTGCGGCGATTGCCATGACGTTTTTCAGGGCCCCCCCGAGTTCTACGCCTACCGAATCGGTGCTGGTGTATACTCGGAATGTTTTTGACATGAAGGCTTCTTGAACTTTTGTGCATGCGTCCTGGTCATTTCCAGCGACAACCACCGATGCAGGCAATTCGCGCGCGACTTCCTCTGCGTGGCTTGGTCCTGACAGAGTTGTAATGGGAGTGCCGGGCGATTTTTCGGCGATTACTTGTTCCATTCGCAGGAGCGTGCCGTTTTCGATTCCCTTTGCGACACTTACTCGAATAGTGTTTTTCGATAGCGGATGTTGTTCAATGGCCAAACGCATTATGTGAGATGGCACTGCCAAGACCGCGATATCTGCATCCGGGTCGACTTTGTCGCAAACTTCCATCGACTCGGGAAATCGTATTCCGGGCAGATAGATTGGACTTTCCCGCGTTTCACGCAGCAGGTCCGGGCGGTCTTCATCGCGGCACCATAGCTTTACCTTTCGACCGTTTATGGCAAGGGTCCTTGCGATAGCGAGTCCCCAACTGCCGCCGCCTATAATCTGAATGATCATGGCTCCATATTAACCTATTCCGTTTGCATAAATCGAGAGCGTGGGTGTTGTTGACTTGCAGAAAGGGCGGCAACCCTGCTAGATTTAGTTGTGGGTTCCTTAGCTTCAGGTTGCGCATAGCCTCAGGGCTGTGTGTTATAATTGAGAGGTGAGGAAAGGCGCGTTAATGATCAAACTTGACCAGGTTAAGAAACTGTCCGATTGGCCGGCTGCGAGAAAAGACGTCGAGTCTTGTGTGCTGGACATGTTGGGGAAGCTTTCCGAGGAGCGCTTCGACACGCAGATGCGTGTGACCGATGAGGTTGAGGGTGAGGGTTACGTGCGGCGTCGTGTGAATTATTTTACATATAACTGGGAACGCGTGGCTGGTTGGTTGTTTGTTCCTGATGGCAAGGAAGAAATGCCTGCTATAGTTTGTTGTCATGACAAAGTACAGCAAGGCAAGAACCAGACGGCAGGCATAGAAGGCGATCCTCTGATAGCGTTTGCCCGGCATTACGCTGAAGAGGGCTACATAACGTTTGCTTGTGACTGCGTAACGTCTGGCGGCAGAATCTCATCAGGACTTGATGCTTTTGACTGTAGCTCGTTTTACAAGGATTATCCGGCCGCTTCAGTTGCGGCCACGATGTTGATGGACCATATGTTCGCAGTGGACGTACTTTGCGAAACGAAGTTGGTTGATTCGTCGCGGATTGGGGTCATCGGTCATGGTTTGGGCGGCACCAATGCTTTATTGCTTGCGGCCTTCGATGATCGCATTCAGGCCTGCGTTTCAAGTTGTGGATTTGCCCGATTCGCGGATGATAAGAATGTTTCGCGTTGGACATCTGATGATGGTTTTTCTTTCATTCCAAAGTTGAAGGGTTTTATAGAAAAGAAAAAGTATCCATTTGATTGGGAGCATATTTTGGCATTGATGGCTCCGACTCCTACGTTGTCGTTGGCTGCTCTGAACGATTCGGTATTGTCCGGCACGAAGAGTTGCCAGAAGGCCGTCAAGGGTGCGCGGAGAATATACAAACTTCTGGGTGAGGCCGACGCTTTGTCCAATGTAGACCATAAAGATGGACGTTGTGTGACGGCCGAGACTCTTCAGATGGCTGACGAATGGTTTGAGCGTTGGCTATGATCTGATCGTGGTGTCTTTGAATTCCTCCTGATTGCGGTTTTGGGGAAGATTGACTTTTGTACACAGTGAGCTTGTCCGCGGTGTAGCGGGTATTGGGTTTTGAGAAGGAGGAGACTGATAGATGGAGTTGAGCGTTCACGAGAAGATCGGGCGATTGATAGGCAACGTTGAAGAGGTGATTTTCGGCAAGCGCGATGTGGTGAAGCTGTGCGTGACGGGTCTTCTTGCCCGGGGCCACATTTTGATTGAAGATGTTCCTGGAATAGGTAAGACGACGCTTGCCCATGGCCTTGCGCGGTCAATAGACTGCTCGTTCTTCAGGATCCAATTCACTAGCGACATGCTTCCAAGCGACATTTTAGGTGTTTCGGTGCTTAATCCGAGGACGGGTGAATTCGAGTATAGGAAAGGACCTATTTTCGCAAATATAGTTCTTGCTGACGAGATTAACAGGACGCCTCCTAAAACGCAGAGCGCTCTTTTGGAGGCGATGAGCGAGTTCCAGGTTTCGGCGGACGGGGTGACCCGGGACCTTCCTGCTCCGTTTATGGTTATGGCCACACAGAACCCCATTGAGTTTGAAGGCACTTATACTTTGCCTGAATCGCAGTTGGACAGGTTCATGCTTCGAGTTGAACTTGGATATCCGCCTTTTGATGACGAGATTCACATAATGCGCAGGCGCGATCCGAAAAAGGCCCTTGCTGAGCTGCAGCCGATATTGACGGTTGAGGACGTAATAGGCTTGCAAGCCGCGGCAGCGGTTATAGAGGTAGAGGATAGTGTAGCGAAATACATGATGGACATTATCTGTGCTACACGCGAGCACGATCACGTGCAGCTGGGCGCAAGTCCCAGGGCGGCTGTTTCGTTTTATGAAGTGTGCCAGGCGCGTGCGCTGGTTGAAGAGCGCGAGTACGTAACACCGGACGATGTGAAGGCGATTGCGGGGCAGTGTTTGTCTCATCGAATAATCATCAAGTCTCGAAGTGGAAATCTTGTTGCTGCTGCACGCGAGCGTGGGCGCATAATAGAGGAAATTCTTGGGAGTATTCCTGTTCCCGTATAAGCGCTCTGCAATAAAAGCCTATGCCAGTCTTGTTGAATCAGTAGAGGCTGCCGTCTATTGGATGCAATTGTTTTGCGGCTGGCCCTGCGTTGTAAGTTTTTAGCGCATAACGGGTTGTGTTCGCAGGGATCTAAGGCTGCCATGATGTTTGAGGATACGAATGAGCCAAAAGAGAAATAGTTGGTCTGTCGAGATAAGGAAGCCCGGTTTTTCGCTTGTGGCTATGACCTTGTTGGTGCAGTTGGCTGCGTGGAACACTGGCACTAACCTTTTGTACGTGGTTTTGGCTGGTCTGTACAGTTTTGTGGGCTTATCTCTGGTCTTGCCAGTTTGGAGTCTTTACAAG